>JAEIGA010010185.1_pt1 | contig 14243 bp, 11 predicted proteins | sample 9270691 | NCBI WGS metagenome assembly JAEIGA01 (sample SAMN17057246, study PRJNA624740) | gut metagenome | biome: biome; isolation source: fecal sample | host: Bos grunniens | place: China: Xizang | collected 2019 | reverse complement strand
GATGTACAGTACCCATGGAAGGTGTTTTTTTAGAGCAACACCAGCATACGTTTTGCTGGTGAAAAAATCAACCTTCCATTTTCTTTGCCCTGATTTTTGCTATTTTGCTACCATTTGAAAAAATCTTTGGGACACATGTGAGTCTCACGTTGACAAAACTCTGCCGGATGGGCTAGACTGTGTGCATCGCAGAGCAACCCACATTTTCGCTGAGCCTGGCCGGAGGACGGCTGGGCGTGGTGCCGGCAGGGGCTTTTCATCCGCCGCGGTTCACACAGAGACACTGCAGATTTTATAAAAAAACACACAACAACAGCAATAAAAGGTACTGCATCCTGCGTCCATGTAAATGAAACAGGATGATACATGATTCAACAGAAGGGGGCAACATGCCCGATTGGGAATCCTGGCTGAATGAGCACGGGCCGCGGCTGATGCTCTATGCGCGCCAACGCACCCGCAACATGGCCGATGCAGAAGATGTGCTGCAAAATGCGCTTATCGAACTACTCAGGGTTACCCGGAAGGGAGAATTCCGGCGCAGTCAGGAACAATGGGTTGCCTATGTCATCCGTTGCATCCGCACCAAAGCCATAGATCTGGGCAAAGCCAGTGCCCGCCAGCAGGCCACTGCCATGGCCGCAGCCCAGGAAGCCCCCACCCGCTACACGGAAATGCCTTGGTTAACCAGCACAATGGATACCAGATTCCGGCAGCAATGCATCGAAAAAGTCTTGCGGGAGATGCGACCGGATTACGCCGAAGTCGTGATTCTGCACATATGGGAATCTCTGACCTTCCGCGAAATTGCCACGATTCTGAACGAGAACCCCGCCACCATCGCCACCCGGTACCGCGCCGCGCTGCGATTATTCCGCCAGAATCTCGAACACGAAATAAACCGACCGGAATGAAACCAGAAATACCCGACATTCATGACCTTGCCCGGCAGCATCCGGCAGCAGCCCTGCCGCCGGATGTACGGGCTCGTATTCTGGCGGCCCTGGCGCAGGAAGAACGCGAATGCGCAGCAGATGAAGCCCTGGAACACGAACTACTCACACAATACACACCGTCTCCCATTGTCTGCAACGCACAGCAGCACGTATCTGCCACTGCATATCACGTTTCGCGGAAAAAGCACTACATAACAGCTGCCGCTGCCCTGGTGCTGGGCGCTTTCTCTGTATGTCTATTGCAGCAGAACGCCGATTCACCGCAGGCAGGCACGCCGCGCCTCATCATGCAACGCGAAAACCAGCAGGACACCTTCATTCTGGAAGATAGCGACCAGAGCCGTCTTGTTATCCGGGTACAATCGCCCCCTCCCCCGCCGCTGCCTGAAAACCTCATATGACCCTCCCGCACACAGCGCTGCAGTTTCTCGTCCTGCTTTACTTCATCATCGTACAGCAGGCAGGAGCATCTGTTGTGTTTGGCATAATACCCGCAGAAAAAACGCCAGCACCAGGAATAACTGTGAGCCACGTGCATCCCGGAACCCCGGCACACCTGGCCGGGCTACAGGCAGGTGACACCATCACCCGCATCAACAACACTCATATCGACACCACCGCCACCCTCCGCAAAGTACTGGCAGCGCAATCACCAGGCAGCATTATCCGCATCTATTACCAGAGAAACAGCAAGCAGCGAGCCGCAATCGCCACCTTGCAGCCCCTCCCCGAATCGCCCCAGAAAAAAACATTCCATGCGGAGTCTCCCGTCTTATCCGCGGAACAACGCCTGCAATTTGCCCAGGCGCGCACGCGCCTCCGCCTTCAATTGGCACGTCTGCCGCACCGCATGAACCGGGAACAAGTGCTGGCCGATATGCGCGAACTGATGGTGCTGGCACGCAGCATTCCGGCCACCCACTCGCAATGGCTGCAAGGAAGCACCGTTGACATGCAGCTGGAACTGCCCGATGCTGCGGGCCGCGTTGTCCTGCGGATGCAGGGGGAGCAATTGTGGCTGGAGTTTCTCAACACCAGAGGCAGCTGCGAATACCGGGCCGCAATCGACACCCCGGCTCAGCGGGCAGCTCTGCCGGCAACAGTGCAGCAACGCCTGCACCAACTACTGGAAATCAGATAGTATCCGGAAGAAGCGGTATCTCCTTACTTCCTTTAGGCGCTTCGACACGAATGCGGTACAACAGAGGAAGCTCCTCGCCCTCCCCGCGGAGGACCGGGGGAACAATAATATCCCAACCTCTACCGGCAGGCAGCTCTGCCGCCACCGACTGCACCAACTCCGGCAAATCATTCTCCGCATGCACAACGCGTTCGCGCACACGCCAATACTGCTCCGTGCCCAATTCCTCCGTTTCCACATACCGGACCTGGTCCAACGGCACTGACGCTCCCGGCAAGGCACGGCACAGAAGGCCATTACTCAGCCGGAGCGTACCAGGCAACTGTTCCTGCAGCTGCATCAACTGGGCAGCAATCTGGCGGCGTTCCAGCTGGCGCAGCTCCTCTCGGACTTTATCGTAAGCCGCAGAAGCATCCTCAAGGCGGGCATCCAGTTCCTCTGCGGGCGGTATGCCAGCCTCCACCCAAGCTTCAACACGAGCTAGGAGTCGGGAATCAGCCCCCGCCTGTCCCTGCGCCACACACATCCCCAGCAAACGGGAACGCAGGGCAAACATTCCAGGCGTTTCCAGCTGAATAACTGGAAGAGCGGGAGTACGCACAGCAAAGTAATCCCGCGCTTCCTGCCGCAATTCCCGGCTCAGCGATTCCCTCACCGCAAAAATCTCAACCGTATGCACCCCGGTCTTTCGCAGGGGAGCGGCATCCACCTCATCCAACAGCCCTACCGGAAGCAAAAAACGCCAGGCAACACCGCGGGGCGCTTCGTACATCGCCTCTCCCACCATCACAGGCAAACCGGAAACTGATACCCGGAGTCGGCTTCCCGGCACATAGGCCTCCAGGGCATGCGCCCGGCGTGCCTTGTAATTCTGACGGCTGGAGGCAGACACAAACACATCATACTGCACTCCGGAATCAAGCTTCACCACCCCTGGCTGAGCCGCATGGGGCGTAAGGAAATCCGCTTTTTCAATCTGCGAAATCCATAATTCCCTGCTCTGCCTGCTCAGCATCTCAGACATCTCAAGCACGGTTTCCGGCTTACAGCTCAGCCCCTCACGGAATCCCTGCATGAATAACGCCCTGTCCACAGCGGGAAGAAGCGCATCTGCATCGGGGGTCAAACCTTGCTGGATACGCTGGAGCATCAGCAGAGCATCGCGCTCCAGACGCGCGTCCTCACAACGTTGCACCAGCCCGGCCTCCTGTGTGGCCACGGCAACAGGACAAATAACAGCAACAAGGGGCAGATAGAAAACAGAATTCATGGACGATAATATTCAGCTTGAAGAAGTAATTGAGCCAGAGATTCCGGCAGGCGGGCTGCATCGCGCTGGTAGAAATCTGCGCGCAACACAACATCGGGCACATGCGGCGTATTGGAAGAAACACTCAGTATACGCTCGGTCGATTTGATACAAAGCAGGTAATTCTCCTGCCGCAAGTACAGAACACAGGTCGCGTATTCATCACGAGAAGCGAGCCCGGCATCAGCCAGCTCCAGCATCTGCCGCCGCACCGCCGGGACATCTACATCAACCTCTCCCGGAGGCACCAGCAGGAGGAGCAATTGATTCAATGCCGACTGCTGCTCCGCATTCAGCACAGGCTGGCAGGGGCGCCCGCCCAAGGAAAACTTCACCGTCAACAGCACCCCCAGACGCACCAGCTCCAGGTGCAGCACATCTCCGGCCTGCATCTGCTGCACCAGGCACGCCAGGTCTGCAGGTTTGCGCAGCTCCGTGCCGCCAGCCCGCAGCAGAATATCACCAGGAAGCAGAAACTCTGCGGCCGGTGTTCCCGGTGCAACGTAGCAGATTACCAGACCCTGATTTTCCGGCAGGACATCGGCAAAATGCACCCGCACCCCGGCATCCGCCTCAACCACCCGCACTCCCAGTACGGCGGATTGAGCCATCGCCGGCAACAGGCAGAATAAAATCAACACGAGCGTTCTCATCGGACAATCACGGCAGGTTCAGGCAAAGGTTCATGGTACCGGAAAAAAGCCTCCGGAGTCAACATAAAATCTGGCTTCAGCAGGAAAGGCTGCACCTCTCCCTGCCGGAACAGGCAGCCGATTATCAGATTCCGCTCTTTCTGCACTGCATCCAGCGCCCTGGCTGACTGGGCATTTTCCAGCGTGGTATCCGGCACAAAAAGCTGTTCGAGTTCCAGCAATTCGCGGCGGTACTCCTCCGTGTACTTCAACGGACGCACCCGGGTATTCTGTGGAGCCGCAGGAAGAATGATATACTGCCTGCCCCACACCTCAGCCGCCTCAGGGTGCAGCATCAGGTACTGCAACAGGCCCTGCACATCGCCCTTGGCAGCAGGCGCACAGAGAAGCAATATGGGTAATTTGTGTCTGGCAGAAAGCTGCAGAGCTTCCTGCGGCGTGGCAGCCAGTTTCAGGGCCTTGACGGCCGACTGCTCAGAGCAGAACACATGAGCCCGGTTCCGCTCAGCCTCCGGAAGTCCCCAGGTTCGGAGCCACTGCACCATCCCGGAATCGTTCATCACCGCCATGTAATAAGCCCCCGGATGCCCGAAATCCGGCAGCGCGCCCACCGGGCGCCCCGTGACCTTGACCACATAACGCTCGCTGAGTTCATCCGGACGGGCAGACCATGTTTCAAAGCCATTCTTTTTCCGCCACTGCTGGAAATACGGCTGCTCATCACCCGCCAGCTGCTGGACAGGAAGAACGCGGGTTGAGCCTTCCGGTAAGCGCAACTGAATCGACTTTCCACCCTGGCAGAACGACATCAACGCACCTTCAACCGATGAACCAGTCTTCAACTTCCAGCTGCGGGCAGGAAGAACCGTCAGCGCATCACCCACAGCCCCGTGCGGAATCATCTTCTCCTCTGCTGGCTGCGAAGCGGCTTTCGTCTCCAGCGCAGCTAATTCACGCGCCTTTGGCTCTGCTGGAGTCCCCGCCACAGCAGCCAGAGCCGTTTCCACCAGACCTGGAGTTTTCTGCAACTTACCCCGGCAGATATCCGCGTAGGCTTTGTAATAGAACAAATCTGCATGGCTGGGCACCGTGCCATAAGGTGTCGTTGTTGTCAACCCCTGGGTCAGCATGTACTCAAAGGCAAACAGTGCAGATTCCCAGCGACCGCGGCGGGCATAACTGAAACCAAGCCCCGGAGACATTCCAGCCTCGCGTCCCCGGCTGAACATCAACTCCAGGCGCATGATATCATTTCCTGCATCCCCCTCCTCTGCGAGTTCTGCCAGATAATCAGCATACGTAGTATAGTCCACATGGCGGTACAACATTGCCAGCAGCAAGGCATCTTTCCGGAAGCGGGCTGCCTGAGCAGAATCGGCACAAAGCAGAGCACGAGCCAGACGATAAGCCGGCGTTGTATCCGTTTCCGGGTCTGCTGCCATCATCTGGCACAGGCGGTCTGCATCTTTCTGCTTCCCTTGCGACAGGTATGCCCGGATAAGACGCAGACCATTTGTAGCATAATTACCGCGGAAGTACCTGGGCGGGCAATCCTGCCACTGCATCACGGGCTCTGTCATTCCCCAGCGCAGAAGATGCAGCAAAATATCCCCGGTAAGGCGGGCATCATCGTCCCACGCATGCTCACGTGCCAACTCCATAAACACCTCTACCGCATCCTGGCGTTCCTCTTGCGAAGCAGGCAAAGCACCACTGATGACCGCCGCCCGCAACAGATTATCTCCCAATTCATCTTCATGCCCCAAGCGGGCAATGCTCATTTCATGCCGCAGCCCCATCGCCTCGCCATATTCAAACAAAGCATCATCCTCACCCTCATAGTCGGCAAACAAGGTAAGCAGAGCACGTGTACTGAAGCCCCGCAATTCACGCTGGCAGATAACCAGAGGCCAGAGCTCACTGCGGTTGAGCACACGAGCCAGCTGGGAACAGGCCTTTTCCAGTTCCTGCACATTTCCCTGCTTTTCCAACACTGCCAGCATCAGCGTGAGGCGGTGCAAATGCTGGGGCAACATGTACAGAGCTTTGGCCATGAGAGGATCCGGCATTCCCTCGCATGTAATCTGAAACTCATCGTCCTCCGGCAGATAACTGAGCGTCACACCGTCCTCTGCGAATCGCATCGCAATGCGATGGTACACCGGCGTCACCAGATCCCGGCGATTCGGGCGCACTCGCTCGCACTCACCAAGGGCAGAAGCCAGCACAAATCCGGTACCGCGGTGCTGTTTCACATCTGCTGTCAGTTTCTCGAACAATTTCAGCTCTTTCTGAAACTCAACCGGAATAGCGGCGCCAGCTTTCACCCCAAGCAAGGCATCATCCCACCTGGGCAACTGCACAGCCGAAGCATCAGGCCAGGAGGGGTGAATCCTGCCGCGGGTCGAAACATTGACAGGCTTCCAGATACCCGCCACGCGGCGTCCCAGTGCCAGCAGACAGCGTGGAGCCAGTGGCAGCAGCTCCTGTTCCAGGTTTTTCACCTGCTGGAGCAGCGTCTTTTCATTTCCACCGGCCAGTGCCGACAAGCAGCATTCCGGCACTTCCTGCCCCATGGTGCGGTAATGCTGAATACCGCGGTATTGCAGATAGCGGCGCAACGCATCCGGCTTGTGTTCCAGCAAATCATACCCAGTCAGGCGCATACAGCGCGCCAGCTGCACCGCTTTTGATGAATCACGCCAAAGCAGAGCATTGAGCGTCAGGTGTTCCCAATCATATCCCCCGGTCAGAAAACGCGGCACGCTGCCATTCAGGCTGCGTTCAGCTGATACAAAACCCGTCAAATGCGGGTAACGCACCGACATATCATATTCCATCTGAGACGAAAGGCGCACCTCTTTTCCGTTCCGGAACTCCTGCAGGTAAATGCGCGCAGCAGCACCCGCCACCCGGTACGCCCCATTCACATCGCACCATGCCTGCAAGCCGCGGCAGAGGATATCCAGCTCCGCGTGGTTGAGCTTTTTATCATGCTCCAGCATGCGGTAAATCTCCTGGATGAACTGTTCCTGGGGTGTCTTATCCCGCAGATGATTTCTCAATGAGATGATGAATTCCCGGCGCGGGGCCTGATTCAATCGGCGCAACCAATCCACATTCAACCCCGGATAGCGGTAAATTTCCCTGAATTGTTTGAGAGGGGCCAGCGCCGAGAGCTTCTCCTTCGGCACGCTGGAAAGCAACATCTGCACCAGCTGAGTCACATGCGGCTGATTATCCACCAGTGCGCAGAATGCCTCCTCGTCATCCGGATCAGCTTTGAGGCGCTCCACCATAGCCTGCGTATCAGTCACATGCCGACGGCAATATTCGCGCATGCGGGAACGCTGGTTCAGATCCAGGCCGGGGAACCACTCCACCGGGTGCACCTCAGCTGGCACAGGTTCGCGGCAATCCGGGAAAAGGTACAGGCGCAAATACTCATCTGCCCACGAGGGAAACACCAGAAATGCCAGGGCGGGTATAAGAGAAAACTTTTTCATCTACGTAAAAGGGAGTTACTTACTGTAAAAATTAAATTCATCCTGGCGGGCGTTAAACAAACGGTCGGCAAACACCGAGCCGCTGAGCATGCCTTTCTGCGCCCTCCGCTGGTAGGGGTTGCCATTCAACACATGGTGATAGAACACCGCATAATTAACCTGTTGCGTATTATGCAAAGTCGCGTTCCGGAGCCCGGCGGTGGCAGCTTCCGAGTGAAACGGATACTTGGTGTGTTCACTGACCACATTATAGGCATAGTACAAGCGCATGGTGTCTTCGTGGCACTTAGGGGAATACAGGCCGTTATCATCCGCATACATCAGCATGAAAACGAACTGCTTTCCCCAACGGTTCACCCATTCCGGATGTGCCTCCACATACTGCCGGAACGCCACATCGACCGCGCTTCCCCGACGGTTCAGATACATCACCACTATACCGACACGGTGCAATGCCGCATACAGCAAAGCATCATCCACGCTCGTCACAACGGGTAACACCGGCGCTTCCTCCGTTTTACAGGCCGCATAGCGTTGCAGCATTTCCAGAGTGGCATTCGTCACCTTAAAGCGGTCATCCACCTGTACTCGCGCCTCTGTTGCCGTCATCGGTTTCAGATTCGTTTTAAGCGCATAGCAGTTTCCATTACTCAACACCAGGCGCACATAATACGAGTCGCGCAAGGGAACAACAGAAAGAATGCGCACCAGCTGCTTTCCCTCACGGTAGGTCTCAAAGCTCTCAAATGAATTGGCCTTTAACCAGGTACGCACCACATCCAGATCCGCATCTGACAAAGTGTAGGCAGCATACTCCAGACGCCGGCCGGTCGGCGTGCAGAGAATCACCGCAGCCTCATTTCCCCACTCACCTTGAATCCCCTGCAGCTTTGCCCGGAACGGCCGCTCACCAGCAGGAGTCCAGGTGCGTTCTTCCGAGGGCGTCAGAAACTGCGGAGGTGTAACCGTACCCTCCACGCAACGGAACTCTGCCGCCAGAGCCGCCCCCACGCATCCTATCAGCATCAACAAGTGCTTCATTTCGTATCCTCCTTCTTTTCGGGCAGATTAAAATAACAAGGCATCACCAGCACCGGGTCATAACTGCTGTTCCCATTCCCGGAACGCCCTGCATATACCAGACCATAAATGACCTGGCGGCCAGTGCTCGACAAACTGCTGAAGCGGAACTCCGCCGGCAGGTGCAACTCTCCGAACACCTCACGTGTAAACCGGTTCACAAATGCCGCATAGTCCTTTTCCTCCACAGTCGAGGGAATCTCAAAAGCCGTTTCAAGCGTGCGGCCATCGCCTTTTCCCAGGTCATGTTTTCTGCGGAAATCTTCCAGCCGCGCAGCGGCATCATTCCACAATTTATTACCCTTCAGTTCAAGCCTTTTCTCATCCCATTCACCGGCTCGCATGTAAAAATATTCAGCCAACGCTGATCTGGAATAATAGGTTCCCAGAAAATCATCCTTCCGTAACAAAAAACGCTCTTCCAGATTTCCATTACCATGAAAACGATTGTTGCACAACTCATGCAGCGCCTGTTCATTTTGCTCGATGAGCTGGCGCAGATGCATAGCGGTCACCGGATTCTGCTGCAAACGCGCCACCACGGGCAGCACCTCATCATAAAGCTTCACGAAATCCGCCTCCAGCGCCCGCCAATGCGATACAGGTGCAATTTCCCGCAAAAGAGTAAACAGCTTCTCCACCTGTTTCAAATCCTGCACCTCTGCCGGTTGCAAAGCACCCACGACTTTTTCATCCTCGCGTTCGCAGATAGCCAGGAAAAGCTGAGTACTTCCCTGGCAGCCTTCCTTCAATTGTTTATGGACAGTCTCATTATATTCAGCTACAGGAAGTAAGCCGAGCATCTGCACCAGCTGTCCCTCCTCATACAATTGCTCCAGGGTCACGCCAGTGTCCATCATTGCCCGGGCTGCTTCTTTCACCCGTTTTTCAGCTTCGCTCACCTGCCGCACCTGCACCGCTGCAGCATCGGCCGCAGACTGAGAATTCGCTGCAGAAAGAGCATGTGTTGCAGCACGCAACTTCTCAGCCAACGGCACAATGCCGGCACGAAAAGCCTCAACACCTCCCAGTTGCTCCTGATTCATGGGCGGGATTTCCTGCCCGGGCTGCCCGGCGGCACATATCGCAGGTACCACCGCTACCCACATTGCAAAAATTTTATTCATACCAGTATCTGGACGCTTTTCCGTCTGTCCTTTATTGAGTTTAGCGATAATTTCATCAAAAAAACAGCTTTTTTTACCCTATTGACAACAAAGGGGAGGGTAAGTTAGACTGAAAGCATCGCAGAACAACCCACATTTTCGCTGAGCCTGGCCGGTGGACGGCTGGGCGTGGTGCCGGCAGGGGGCATTTCATCCGCCGCGGATCACACAGAGATACTGCAGATTTTTTGTTGACTTCTCTACTGAAAGATATTAAATTATCCACACAAACAAATCAACATCACTTATCAGAATCTGATGTCGTTTTATACAAATGAAAGTCGGTATCAACCAGAGTTCAGACCAGATTGAGCAAAACTATGTGACCCGGAGAGAACTCCAGAGTCAGCGTAAATATATGCAGTTGCTGCAGCAGGTAGCCAATGGGGAAATGGTACGGCTGAAAGCTGGTGTCTATGTCAAACCGGATGCCCTCAGCGAACCGGTACCCGACATCACCCGAATCGTCCCCGGCGGAATACTCTGTCTGTTCAGCGCATGGAGCCATCACGGACTCAGCATGCAGATTCCCACCAGCATCTGCGTAGCCGTCAAACGGGGAAGGAAACTAACACTCCCGACCTACCCGGAAATCACGCTCTACCGCATCAGCGATGCCTTTCTTCAACTTGGTGTCACGCAGGAATGCATCTGCGGCCATCTTCTCCCCATATATGACCTGGAGCGCAGCGTATGCGATGCCCTGCGATACCGGAACAAGATCGGGATGGAAACCTGCGCCGAAATACTACTCAATTATCTCAGGATGCCTGGACGAAATCTGGACAAGTTGCATCAATATGCCACCCGACTCCGGATCGACACCATTCTTTCCACCTACCTGCAAATTTCCCTGTAAGATGAAAAAAGGCAGCAACATAGGCAAATCCATCAGAACAAAACTGCTTACCAACGCCATGACCCATGGCGTAAACTACCAGGTGCTGCTCATACGCTACATACAGGAGCGCCTGCTATATCGATTATCACAGTCAGACCAGCGCCATCATTTCATCTTGAAAGGAGGAGCTCTTCTCTATGCTGTGAAAGATTTAAAATCCAGGCCTACTCTCGATTTGGATTTTCTGGGGATAAGCATACACAACGGCAGGGAATCGATTTTACAAGCATTCCGGGAAATCATCTCCATTCCCTGCCCAGAAGACGCCGTCATATTTGACCCGGACAGCATGACCGCAAATGAAATCACCATACACCGAGGATACCAGGGATTGCGGATTCAGCTTCAAGCACATCTTGATACAATCAAGCAATTAATCTCCATGGATATCGGGTTTGGCGATGTCATTACCCCCGGCGTTCAACATCTCGACTATCCGTTAGCCGTCAATGGACTCCCACAGGCACAAATACTCGCCTACCCGCTTGAAACAGTACTGGCAGAGAAATTTGAAGCCATGATCTCGCTGGGGGAGGACAACAGCCGGATGAAAGATTTTTTCGATGTATACATGATTTTACAGGCACACGCAATCCACGATTCTCTTTTACAGGAAGCCATACACCAGACTTTTAAGAACAGAAAAACAGCTTACTCCAATCCTCCCGCCCTGTTTTCATCAACCTTTTCTCAATCAGAGAAAAGAGCTCTTATGTGGAGCCAATTTCTAAAAAAAATACAATTCAACACACCCCTAACCTTTTCCGAAGTTCACGACTACATATGCCAACGCTTCGAAAAACTCCTGCCATCAAGAAATATCATTGAATGATCAACCCACATTTTCGCTGAGCCTGGCCGGTGGACGGCTGGGCGTGGTGCCGGCAGGGGCTTTTCCCCGGCTGGAGCGGGCGTTTGCACGCAGCGCGGGAGCGGGCATGCTCGATTTGCTGCGCCACGGGTTGCCGCTGGGGGCGGGGGCATTCCCGGCGTGGCTGAGGGAGCGAGCGCAGGAGGTACTGATGCAGCACCTGCGGCGGCTGCGCACGGGGGATGACACCGCACCGCAGATTTCTGCGCCACAAGCAGCCGCCTGGCTGGAGGGAATGCCGCCGGTGTATGGCGGCTCAGTAACAGCTGGCATGCTGGCAGAGTGGTTCGGCACGCTGGGGGCAGCACTTGCCTGGCAGGCGGAGCGCGAGCTCACCACCCCGGAAAAATGGCTCGAATCCCTGGGCGAGGGCTGGCAGCAGCTGGGTAAATTGTGCTTTCACCTGGCTGAAAATGGAGGCGAAGGTGCGGAAACGCATCCCTTTGCCTTTCTGGCAACCTTTATTCACCGCGCCGGGCAGGACGGCAAGCCCCGCCATGCCCCGCTGGCCATAGCGCGCCAGCTGTACGCAAATGATGCGAGCACGCTTACTGCCCTGCTGCGCCCGCTGCAAGCGGCAGCCGCGGGCAATCCCTTCCTCCACGAGCTGATTAACAGCGGCAGCATCTACAAACCCTGCGCCTGGGGACCGCGCCAGGCATACGATTTTCTGGAAAGCCTGCCCCTGCTGGAGCAGGCGGGCATCGAAACCCGCATGGTGAACCTGTGGCAGAGCCGCCCGCCCCGCGTGGAGCTGGAGGTACAGCTGCAACCCGCCGGTGACACCCAGAAACCCGACCGCGCCCCCGCGCTCAACATTTCCACCCTGCTGCGCTTCAGCCCGCGCGTGGTGCTGGGGAACTACGAACTGACGGAAGCCGAGCTGGAAGAACTGCTGGCCGGGGAGGACGGGCTCATCCGCTTCCGCGGCGAATGGGTGAGGCTTGACCGCGAGAAGCTCGAAAAACTGCTCAACAGCTGGCGGCAGGCCACCCGCATGGCTGCCGGCGGCATTCCCCTGCTGGCGGGGCTGCGCTGGCTGCTCGGCAAACACAGCAACTCCCTGCCTCACATCCCCCCGCAGGAGGACGGTATGCGCGCCGTGGCAGCCCCGGATTTGCAAGAGGCGCTGCAGCAGCTCACCCTCAGCCCACAGCAGGCGCATATACCCGCGCCGCTGGCAGACAGGCTGCGCCCCTACCAGCGGGAGGGCGTGCAATTCCTGCTGGGTGTGACGGAGGCGGGCTTCGGCGCGTGCCTGGCAGATGACATGGGGCTGGGCAAAACCATCCAGGTTATCGCGTGGCTGGCGCATCTGCACGCCACCGGGGCGATGAATGAACGAGCCGCGCTCATCGTGGCGCCGGCATCGCTGCTCACCAACTGGCAGGATGAACTGCGCCGCTTTGCCCCGCAGCTCGACACCCTGGTACTGCACCCTGACATGCTGAACCGGCAAGACACCGATTACCTGCAGCAGAACCCTGCCTGGCTGCTGCGCCGGGCGCATGTAGCGCTCACCACCTACGGCATGGCCACGCGCCTGGCCGAGCTGCTGGCGGCGGAAGAACTGCCCGCCCTGGTGCTGGATGAAGCGCAAGCCATCAAGAATGCCGACTCGCAGCGCACACGCGCCCTGCTGCAGCTCAGCTCGCCCCGCCGTGTGGCGCTCACCGGCACCCCGGTGGAAAACTCGCTGGGCGAGTTGCGCAGCCTGTTCCACTTCCTCACCCCCGGGCTGCTGGGTAACGAAAAGGAATTCAACGCCATGGTGCAGAAAATGGGCACCGATTACACCCCGCTGCGGCGGCTGGTGCGCCCGTTCATGCTGCGCCGCCTGAAAACCGACCCGGCGCTGCTGCCCGAGCTGCCCTCCAAGACCGAGCAGCCCGCCTATTGCCTGCTCACCCCGGAGCAGACACGCCTCTATGCCCGCGAAGTGGAAAAGCTGCAAAGCATCATCCACGAGCCCGACCCGCAGACGCGCCTCGCCCTGTTGCTCCCCATCCTCAGCCACCTGAAGCAAATCTGCAACCACCCGACCCAATACCTGGGCGAAAGCTACTACGACCCCGCCCAGAGTGGCAAAATGACCCGACTGGGGCATCTGGCGCGCCAGATTGCCGCTGCGGGCGATGCTGCGCTCATCTTCACCCAGTACCGCAGCATGATGGAGCCGCTGCACGACTTCCTGGCGGGCATTTTCGGCTCGCCCGGGCTGGTACTGCACGGCGGCATCCCCATAGCCGAGCGCCAGCGCCTGGTGCAGCAATTCCAGCACCCCGGCGGGCCGCCCTTCTTCCTGCTCTCGCTCAAGGCCGCCGGCACCGGGCTCACCCTTACCCGGGCAAGGCACGTCATCCACTTCGACCGCTGGTGGAACCCCGCCGTGGAAAACCAGGCCAGCGACCGCGCCTACCGCATCGGCCAGCAGAACCCGGTCATCATCCACCCGCTCATCTGCCGCGGCACCATCGAGGAAAACATCCACACCATGCTCACCCGCAAGCGCGACATGGCAGACCAGCTCCTCGCCGGCGGGCTGGAAAAACTCCTCCTCCACCTCTCGCCGGAGGAAATGCTGCAACTGGTCCGGGGAGCGTAAACGCCCCATAAAACTATTCCTCCTTGTGCCGCAATTTACGCTTGCAACGGAGTGG
>JAEIGA010010184.1_pt1 | contig 14243 bp, 15 predicted proteins | sample 9270691 | NCBI WGS metagenome assembly JAEIGA01 (sample SAMN17057246, study PRJNA624740) | gut metagenome | biome: biome; isolation source: fecal sample | host: Bos grunniens | place: China: Xizang | collected 2019 | reverse complement strand
TGACCCATAGAGCCTGCTGCGATGGCGTATTGTCCAAAACGAATGACGTAACGCAAATTTACATTATCTGCCCACGATACAATATCTCCTTCAAACAACAATCGACCATCTATATCCGTCATCTGTGTACTGCGACCCAAAGTCTGTTCATCAACTTCATAAGCGGAAGTTAGTTCGGGAGTTCCCCGAACAATCATGTGCAGATTCTGAATAATATAGTGTTTACCATCGTAAACGTGATAGCCAGGCACCCACATTTGAGTTTGGATGTCTTTTGCTCGACATGTAGTATCAAACATATAGTATATCTCCTTATTTAAAAAGATTATTTCTTTTAATATACCCTAAAACTTCAGGGACAACTAAATTAGTTTGTGCGGTGGTCACAAGTTCATCACGAGCTTGTGTAGAACTCACTGATGACTCATAATTAATAACATAAATATTATCTCGATATTGAGATAAGGTCTTAGAAGAGGCTATAACAGCCTCACAGTCAACATCTTCTCTGTTTGTAAGGATTAATCCAAAGTTTTTGACAAAAGCTTCTCTCTGAATCCACTTAAAACGAAGTTTGTCGGCGCCTGCAATAAATAAGAGCTTATCATTGGGATACAGAGATTGCAATTCCTGTAAACTTTCGTAAGTGCGAATAATATCTTTATGTTTTTGCTCATGCAAAGAACACTCTATGTTTTCTTCATTCTGTAAAGTTAAACGCACCATTTCGCACCTATGCTTTGCAGGGATATTGGTACTTTTCTTATATGCGTCATTAACAGGGACCCATATGACTTTATCACATAGCCCTGATTTTAAACATTGACGTGACAGCTCTAAATGAGCAATGGTCGGAGGACAAAATGAACCTCCTAAAACTCCAATAATCATAGTTTGATATCCTTTCTGATGTACTAGTACAATATTCTAATTTAAACATAAAACCATAAAAAGGATGATAATATGTTGGAACTTATTTTTGGTGGAGTCTTTACCTCTATGGCTCTGTTATTTACCATTGTAATGTTAGGGGTTGGCCTTTTTGGGGGTGAACCAACACTTCTTTTGGGCTTGTTATTTTTATTGCCTTTTTGGGCTATAGGGATTACTGTCCTAAAAAAAGGTATTAGGAAAATAAGAATAGATAAAGAAACACAAAAATTCGGGCGTGACACTTTTGCTTTAGTGGTGAATTTTACAGATTCTGGCTGTTATGTGAATGATTGTCCTGTTTGGAATGCACACTTTTTAGTTCTCACCGAATATGGGGTTCAACAATTTAAGGAACGGGTTGGTACCAATCCTCAATTTGACGTTGGAGACATTGTGGCTGTAAAATATTATAATAACGATATTAACGTTGGTGCGAGAGTGCCTGTGGCAATGGTACCTGAAGAGATTAGTAGATTACTACTAGACGCCACCCCTTTAGGCCTGAGACAACAAATTGAAAATTACAGAATGCAGAACCAAGATTTTATTGTCAATGGAGATTACATTATTGTTGATGGCGTACGATACCAGCGTCCTCAATGATTGTTAACAAGGAGAATGGTATGTTTGAAATAATATTTGGCATTTTTTGGATGCTGACTATTGCGCCGATAGCAATAATGACTCTATTAGATGGCGACATTGGGCCCCTTGTTTTTCTTTTTCCTTTTTTAATAGTTGGGCTATGGTTATTATACTCAGGTATTAAAAAAGTCACAAAAAACGCAGAAACTCACGCAAAAGGCACTCCATCTTATGGTTTAGTAGTTGATTTTTCAGAAACAGGAACATATATAAATGGGAACGCCGTTTGGAACGCTCACATTCTGGCCATTGCAGATTATGGTCTAGTACGAGAGTTTAAGGAAGAAGTAGGCACGCGCCCTAAATTTGATGTTGGTGATTTTGTTTCTATCAAATACTACCAAGATGATATAAATGTCACTGGTCGCGTCAATTTATATGCAATCCCTGAACAAGCGCGCAATGTATTGCAGTCCGCTTATCAGAGAGCGGGCATCAAATCTCAACTTTTTTCTCAAACCCAACAGCCACAAGACTTTATTGTGCGTGGGGATACAATTATTATTGACGGTATCGAATATAAACGCCCCACGTAAGGAGACTCAATTTTATAATTGAGTCTTTCTTTTTTACCAAATACAATTTTCCTCATTTTCTTGAATTTGCATTTCAAGCTGTTCTAATGCATCGTAATATTCATCCTCAGTTATTTTTCCTGTTTTAAAATCTTTGCGCAGTTGAGAACGTTTCTTGCGTAAATCCTCTTTCTCATTCTTGTGCTTTTTTTGTTCGGCATCTCTTTCTGCAAGCTGCTCCTTCCATTTCGCCATAAGAGGCGTTGCAAACTCTTGCCACGTTAGTTCAGGAAGTGTAATAGACAATTCGTCGTGAGCTTTGTCATCAACGTTCAGTGTGGGCTTCCATTTGTTGATATAGTAAATTTCATACAAAAACATATCAGCCTCTGATGTCAACTCCGCAAACTCAATCTTACTGATTAAATCAATATTGAACGTTCTCATCATAGGGGCTTTAAACAGATGCCCATGTAATCTTGTTTGTAGAGGCTGAGAGGTTCTGCCAATGTATGCAATCTTATTTAAGTAATACACTCGATATAAAAGAAATTTTTTCTCTGCCATGAATCCCACTCCTTATTTTTCTGTTTTTATTATAGTTTTTACTTATTTCTTTTTCAGGGCGGCTTGCCAAATAGCATAAAACAAAGCGCACTCTTTGTTATCAAAAAGTGCGCTTTTGCTTTTGAGTTGTGTATGGCAATTATTTGCCCTGCCAGGGAGCGTAGTTAAAGCCGTAAAGGATGATACCAATAGGCGCTGCCAACAAACCCAACAATAGAGCGGGAATTTTCTCTAGCCCAAAGCCTTGAAAAACTTTCATGAAAAACCAAGGGATACCTGCAAAAGGAATCAAAATGATAAACATACTCCACCCGTTCCCAAATGCATGTTTGGCCAAAACAAATTTGTTGTAGAAAGGTATCAAGGCTACCCAGCCAGGTTCGCCCATTTTCATAGACATTTTACATTGAGCAATGAGTATAAAAATGAAGAATGCCATAAAGAATGCCACACCGATAACGGCGATAACACCAGCCGCCGCTGTAAATAGCCCAAGCATCTTAGCGAATATTGTTTCCTGTAAACCAGTTAAGTCCATTCTTTTACACCGCCTTTTTATTTGTAGTGTAGATGATAGCGAGAGTAAAAGCCCTCAATCTAGATTGAGGGCTCTGTTCCTATGCCATATGTTGTTGTCTGCAATATAAGTCAAAATCATCTTGCGCCATAACGGAATGCGGCCAGCGTTCGCGTTTAAAACATTCATGAATATGACATTTTGCCCCCTCTCTACTTTCGCGGCTTAACAGCAAGGGTTTGTCATTTGATAAATGCTTCGTCAATTCGTGAATCATTCGTTTCGCCAAACCATTCTTTTTATAAGGGGTAGCTACGTCAATATAAGACATACCATAATGTTTAGGCCCATATTGTTCAGACTCATAATCAAAAACGCAAATACAACCAATAGGTTTGTTGTTGACCATTGCCAGCAGATAGTATACATCATCAGGGTTGTTTTCCCAATTGGTATAGTGCATCCCAATATAAGAATAATGTCCAAAGGGAGTCCTCTGCCAAGGGTACTCTTGAATATCCTGGTCATAAAGGAGCTCTGTGAACATTTTGTGCTGTCCCCAGAAAAACTCAACTTTACTTTGCCAATCTTGGGCAGGTGTTAAATATTTCTTTTCCAACCAGTCTCTGAAATAAGTCACCAATTGAGTGTTGTTTGTCCACACATTTAAGTGCTCAATAACAGGATAGTGGATGCCTTTATCATGGGAGGCATGGTATTCAACTGGGGTTAATGATGTTTTGCTGAGACAGTAGCTATCGCCTGATAAGAAAAAGCCCTTGGGGAATTTTTCTTGCAACGCAACAGCAACTATATCTGGGTGCATGTCCGCAGTCCAGATGATGGTATCAAACTTTTTCGTGGGAGTAACGATAGTAACAATCTTTTTCCTGTGAGTATCGTACACAAAATAAGCAGGGTTGGTACACAGCTCTGCAATTATTTTTTCATACCACTCTTTTTCCCACGGAGAGTACGATAATTTACATTTTGCGATTTGAATTTTGCAGTGACTGATGAACTGTTGAATGAGTTCAGGATTCTCTGCTGTATTATAAAGTTTCATTGGGTATCCTCCTTTTTAGTCTATAGACAATATAAACCTTCGAAGGTAAAAAAGAAAGCCGCGAATGCTCGCGGCCGTGGCACACCAGAAGAGATTCGAACTCCCGACACCGCGCTTAGAAGGCGCGTGCTCTATCCAACTGAGCTACTGGTGCATATTTGGAGCAGGATACGGGAGTCGAACCCGCCTTCACGGCTTGGGAAGCCGTTGTATTACCGATATACGAATCCTGCAGTTGTAACTTCTAATTTATTATAGATAAAAAGATATATCCTAGGAGGGATACTATGGCGTCTTTGGTTTGTAAATATTGTGGGTCTTACCTAAATGACACCGATGAAATTTGCCCTGAGTGTGGAGCTGTTAATGAACATTTTAAACGTTTTACGGATAAGACTCCCGAAACCATAGAGGAGTTAAAGCAGTGGTATATTGTACATAAACTGCCACCCGAAGAAACAACTCGTTTCTTTATTGGTAAAAATATTAAAGAACCCCGAGCCTTTGGTATTTATGAAGAAAATGGACGTTTTATTGTTTACAAAAACAAGAACGATGGCTCTCGTGCAGTTAGGTACGAAGGGCGAGATGAAGCATATGCTGTTAATGAGCTTTATTTGCGTCTAAAAGAAGAAATTCTTAATCAAAAGAAACACAATGCTAAGAAACTTTCTCAAAAAACAAAAGGCTCTTCTTTTGTTTCTCGCCAAGCTAAAAATTATGGGCCTCAAGCAAAAAACTATACAATGCAGGATTATCCCCAGCCTCGTTCCTATCGCGCCCCAAAGCGCGCCACAAAATCGTTCGGACTCTGTGTTTTATGCTTATGCTTTTTAATAAGTTTATTAATGGGGTTGTTCGGTGCGCTGGAAAAAGATTTAACCAATTCTGTTAACACAATTACAGATAGTGTTGTGTCGCCTGAGCTTTTTGATGAGCATTATCATTATTATTATGTTGGTTCTGACGGCAAAGCGTATTTTTTAGACGCCTATCATGCTGAGCAAAAAGAATTTTCCTGGTGGACGTTTGACGATGAGAAGCAATCGTGGGTATATTATAAGAATTACTCTGCAGTCGACCCGAAAGATTTACTTGGGCCCGAATTTGTTGATGTCGCAAAGAGCTATGCGAACGCTTTCGACTTTATGTCAGTTTATGACAGCGATTGGATGTCAAAAGAATTTGGTATTTATGATATCACAACGAATCATGATTTTATAGATGCCAATCATCATTATGACCCCGTGAACAATAGTTATTATTGTTATAACAACAAAGTTTATTATTTCTTGGATGACTATTATAGTGAATATGGTTCGGGAATTGATGATTCTGGTTGGTACGTATATGAAGATGACAGTTGGCAGTATTATTGCGATGCTGATGATAAGGAAGCAATTGGCGAGGACTTGTGGTATAGTGATTGGAAATATTATGTAGGCGATGAATATCTCGATATTTATTCTTATGTGGACGAATATTCTACTGAATGGAATGCAACAGATTTTTCTGATACCGATTGGTATACAGAGTACCAGGACGATTTTGCTGCATATGAAGATTATATAAATTCCCCGTCTTATGATTCAGGGTCTGATTATGATTATGACTATGACTACGATTATGATTATGATGACGATTATGATTGGGATTGGGACTCTGGCTCTGACTGGGACTCAGGCGGGTCAGATTGGGATTCTGATTGGTAATTAAATAGAAAAATCCCCGAGTTTTAACTCGGGGATTTAATTTGTTTAAGGAGTAGCAAGAGCGCCTGTTCGATAGAAGATATCAACTAGCGGACTGTTTTTATCCAGTACCAATACATTCTCTCCATTAGCCAAAGCGGCCTTTGCAGCGTCCAAAGCTCTAACGAACTCATAGAAATCGGCCTTAGACTTGTTGTCATAGGCAGTAGCCAAAATACGCATGTATTCAGCTTCACCTTCTGCAATAAGTTGCTCAGCCTTAGCCTTAGCTTCTGCCAACAGAATTGAAACTTCCTTATCTGTTTCACTACGAATATCCTTTGCCACCTTTTCGCCTTCTGCCAAATAACCAGCCGACGTATTGGCGCGTTCAGAAATCATTCGATTATAAACAGCTGTCTTATTGTCATAAGGCAGGTCCAGATGCTTGGTCTCAACGGCAATCAGCTCAATGCCATATTGGGGGAAGTTGGGCTGAGCCAATGCAGTAATATCTGCTGCCAGCTTACCATTTCTATCATTGATAATAGCGGTCTGGCTACGAGAAGACATTTCCGTCTTCATTGCGTTATAAACAGCAATATCAATACGGGAATTTGCATTGGTCAAAGACCCATTCAAGGTCTCAATAAACTTTTGCGGGTCTGTAATCTTATACAAAGCGAAGCAGTCTGCCACCATCGTTTGCTTATCACTTGTAATAACCTCAGATGTAGGCACGTCATAAATTTGAACGCGTTGAGGCAGTGTTGATACGCTCTGAATAAACGGAGCCTTAAAATACAAGCCAGGCTCGTCATAAATATTAACGACCTTACCGAACTGCTTAACAATACCATATTCACCCTCGTACACAACAAATGCCAGAGAGGAAACGGCGATTGTCGCAATTAGCAAGACAACCAAAATAATAGATGCAATTTTCATTTTATATCCTCCTTAGTCATTAGTGCCATATACAGGAACAACGGGAGCATCGGAATCTCCAACAATGTTAATAACGCTACCATTTTCGCCTTGGATAACGACCTTCATGAAGGGCAGGAGTGCTTCCATAGCCTCGTAGTACATACGAGTTTTTGTAATTTCAGGAGACTTCATATATTCTTCATACATGGCCTTAAAGCGAGCAATCTGACCTTCAGCTTCCTTTATACGTTCTTGCTTCTGGGCCTCTGCCTTCTGCAAAATAGCATTGGATTCGGCCTGAGCTGCGGGAATATTTTCACTACGATACTTGTTTGCTACGTTTTCCAGCTCCTCGGCCTTTTGCTTGGCGTCTTCAACAGCCTTAAATGCGGCAACAACTTCCTGCGTAGGAGGTTCTGCGTCCTGCAGGGTAATGTTATTGACAGCAATACCAATTTTTTCAGACTCAATACGCTTCATTAGGGCGTCTTTAATAGCTGCCTGAATTTCAGCCTTGCCAGTTGTGAGCACTTCATCAATATTGTAAGAGCCAACAGTATCACGAATAACGCTCTTTGCTAGCGTGGACAAAATCAGTTGAGGTTCATCGGAGGCACAATAATAGGCAATGGGGTCTGCAACATACCATTCAAGATAGAAATCCACATTAACGAAATTGAAGTCCTTTGTAATCATCAGGCTATCATTTTCTACTGGGTTGTTATATGCATCATATCCAATAGAAAGACCTTGCATAGCAGTATTACACTTGTATACATCCTGTACAATAGGAACTGCAAAATGCAGACCTGATTCTGATACAAGAGATGGCTTTCCAAAAGTGAATACTACGGCATCTTCATTTTCATTCAATGTATAACACATTTGACTGATAGTAACAATAGCCACAATTGCGAGTAAAATAATTGCCACACGGCCAAAAATTTCTTTCGCGAATTCCTTATTGTCTTTAAACTTTCTTTTACGCATTTTATACCTTCTTTCTCACGCAATAATAGCTTCGTGCTATTTGTATTATAGTGATTTTGTAACTTTTTTATATACAAATTTATGGCAAAAACGAAATATATTTTACCGTGCGCTCGTATGCTTAAGCGGGGGCCTGCCAATTATCTATATTATGTAGAAAATAGATAGGAAGGATTATATATGTCAGAAGTTATATGTTCGGCATGTGGTAAACCAATCACTCATTGTCCTAATTGTTTTACCCGAATACCATCTTTGGATAATCCAATTGTTCCAAATGTTATAATATCAAGTACTTTGCCAATAGAAGTCGATGTCGGTTCAAAGACAATAAAAAATGCCTGGGACTATAAAACAGCACTCCCTAAAAATACTGCAACATCGGTAAAAGCTAGTCCCGTGGTGGCTGAACAACCCCCCACCCGTGCGCTGTCCTCTTTTTTTGATGCAAATGCAGAGTCTTGCACATGTGTTAGGGATGAAGATGGTAATGTCATGCCTAACCCTAACATTCACAGAGCATCTATAAGTAACATCCCATCTCAACAATCCAGCTTTGCGCCAAAGTCTGTTGCGAACAATCAGGGAAATTATAATGTTGAAGAGCTTGCGAAAGTGGCTTTTGAACAACAACTGCGAGCGGAGAAGAAACGCAGAAGAAAAATGCGTTGGATTCGTCGAGGGATTGTTCTTTGCATATTAATAGGATTAATTCTTGCAAACTGGGATTTGTTTTATTTTGCCTGTCGTACATTTTTAAATGGTATCGACGCCGTTTTTGAAATATTTGGTTTATTAGGAGATTTATAATATATTCCGCCTGTCTGTTTGACTGGCGGATTTTTCTGTGTTCTTTCCATTTTCTATATTATGAGAAAGGTCTTTATAAGGAGTTATATATGGCAACTATTAGATGTGAAAATTGTGGATGCTACATACAAGATAGTTATATAACTTGTTTGTATTGTAATGCTCCCAATAAACAATATAAAGCGAAAGAGTTCGGGCCATTTAGTTCGTTTGGAAGTTCTTTTTCCACCGATTCTTTTGGTGTTAGTTATATTGGTTCGTCCTACCCTCGTTCTGATTTTGGCGTAAATAAAAAGTTTGTAGATACGGCTCATGACGATGCGCCGTCTTGTCTGGACAATTCTCCATCTTATACTATGTCTAGTTTCTTTGGGTCCACTCAAGAATCAGATAACAACGACTGTGATGCGTGCGATGATGAACCTAAATCTACGGATAATTCTGTTGATTATAAAATTACATTGGATAATTATCGAAAGGCGAATGGGTATGGCGAATATGCATCAAAACCAATGCCCAAAACCAAAAGTGCTGTGGTAAGAGATTTTATTAATAATGGATACAAGCCCCCACTTTATGATTACGGTAGCGGTACAATAGACAGCCCTTCTAAATCGCACACAGACGATTCTTTCTCTTCGTCTGACTCACAAACATCGAGAAAATCTAATGCCGCTGCAATAATTATTCTTGTTGTAGGACTTTTTGTTTTTCAAATTATATTACAATTTTTATTATTCCTATCACAATGGTAAAAGAAAGACCACTTTCATTTCGAATGTGGTCTTTCTCTTTTTTATGGATTCACTAAGGGAGCCCTCCTACCGTATCCTTCCGTTTTCACACAAAGCAGCTCGATGAGCATCTCATGGCTTCTTACGGCACTGGCCCTTTGATTGGTGAAGTGACGTTGTTATACTGCTCAGCGGTAGTCTAAACACTCGGAGCGTAACCGCATAACCTTAGTGTAATTATTATAGTTGATGACAATCTTTCATTTAGGAAAAGAAAAACGATGCACAACAAAAGTTGTACATCGTTTCTTATAATGCGCCATCATCTTTGGATGACCATTAAACGTATAACTTTCTTTATCACGAGATAGTTATAAAACTCATCTTAGGAATTCTCCCAATCCGTTGCTCTTTAAGATTCTCCAACGACTGAACTACGAGATGTTTGCGCACTAGGTTACTCAGGCCCTTTCGCCTAGATTGCCATTTAACGTCCCTGATACTAATGTACTTTCTCACAGGTGACACCTGGTGGACCTGAGGAGATTCGAACTCCCGACCCCCGCAATGCGAATGCGATGCGCTCCCAACTGCGCTACAGGCCCATATAAGGGTTGTTTATTCAACCCTTATTTTGATTTCTTCATATCCCACAAAGGGGACCCCTTGTTCATTAATTTTTTGAGCAAGTTTATATTGTTTTCCGTCTTTGTCAATCCCGACAAAAAATGTAGATTCAGAATCGGTAACGTTTTGTACTGAAAAAGAGTTGTCTGATTCTTTGTAAATGGGGACTATACGTTTCCATTGTGTATCAGCCTTTGCGTATTCAATCGCAGCTGTATATGCTTCTTTAAACAAGGCATATCCTTTGAGGTGTCTATCTGGGTTCATTAAGGGGCACCTCTTTTCTTAACAATCAAATTCATTTTTACACTCTTCTGAGCAGAAACAAAAGACAGCTTCATCTTCATTACATGCGTTAGGGTACAAGCAATCATTATCTTCTGCCCAAACAACTTCTTCATCGTAGATTTTTTCGTATGCGTTTTCTGCGTCTATCCACTGATGACAATTAATACATTGCAGCTGTTCGATGAGTTGAACGTTAGAATCGTCAGGGGTTCCTAAAATACGTTTACACAGGACACACTCATAAGCTCCAAAATCATTCATCCAGAAACGGCCTTCTACCCCAAACACAGGATACTGTTTTTTGAGGGCTGTGATATCCAAAAGAAAACCGTCAAAGAAATCAGATACATATCCATATGGTTCCACTCCAAGCATACTATTTGCGTCAAAGATAAAACCTGTCTCTGTCAGAGTGATTAAGTTCTCCATTTTGTGAACTAAATCTTTGTCGTAACAATTACCCTCAGTGGTTTTTAAATCACACTTTTTAATGCGCGCGCACAGCTTTTCCACAAAAGCATTCTTTATTTCTTTGTTTGCTTGTGTAAAAGTTAACATGGTTAAGCCTCCTGCGAGTAAACATAAGCGAAATCTGATTCTGGAATTTCGTCGATATCTGCAACAAATTGGTCATTTAAAAAGACAGCACACCCGCAAGTTGTGGATAGAGTTTTCTGGGCATTTGCCAACATATATCGCACCAAATAGTAGTCTGTGTTGCGAATATGTATAATATCATATTCGGGAATTGTATATTGAGAATCTGTTTCCAGTTTTGTATATTCGGAAGAAGCGCACAGACTCTTTACAATTGAAATATCAACATCTTTCAGTTCGGGGTCATCATAAGAAGTTATTTGAATTTGGTCATCGATTAAATTAACCGAGTACCAATAACATTCGGTGCTCTGGCCTTCCTTGTAATATCTATCACCCACCTGAATCGGTAGAGCCGTAACATCTGTTACAACCAAACCATACTCATCCCCAGCCCAACTGGAAGGCGAGTGAGGAATAATAATATTAGCATCCTGCAATACTTCATATTCCAAAGCGAAACAGGAAAAGAAACAAACGGCAACTAGCAAATATAAGAGTGGCCATCTTTGAATATCTTCACCTGGCTGCATTTCATATTTTTTTCGTTTGACCAATGCGACAATGTGTGCGGTTATAAGCAAAACGGCACTTACTGCAGAATGAATCCATCCAAGAATTACTTCTAATCCATAATCAACATCAAACAAATAATACCAGAGCCCAAAAACATCAAGAAGAAGATAAAATAAAGAGCCAAGTGTTACCCACCTGACACAGTTTAACATTGAGCGCTTTTTGGTTTTTATAGCAATAATTAAAAATACGATACTGGTTGCCCACACGATGGATTTGCAGATTAATATCATTTCTCTCATAAAAACACCGCCTTTCAAAATCATGGTGTAAGCAATTGGATTCGAACCAATATCTTTGCCCTGGCCGAGCAATATTTTGCCGAACAATCACCTTGGCGAGGTGTGTTTCATTAAACCATACTTACACACTACATATACACTCCCAATGACCAATTGATTATGTAATGTAGCTCAGCATTTCCCAAACCATGTATCATCCGCCAGAGGTCAGCCTTTTGGACGCTCCATGTAAACACGGGGTTCTGTGTTTAATTACTTAGCCCAGGGTGGTCCGCTTGCTGCTGTGGGTATAGGCGCTCTAGGCTTTATAAAACTATAAGTATTTATGAAATAACTCACAAACACTTTGGAGCGAGTGATGGGAATCGAACCCACGTCGTCTGCTTGGAAGGCAGAAATAATAGCCGTTATACCACACCCGCATATAGAGACCTACTAAACAGCATATTTCAGCAAGTAACTTCGGTCTCTTTGTCAAAAAATCGGGAGAATGGCTCCTCTTCCATTGAGCGCTTATATCTCCCTACATACATGGCTCGCGGTTCCTTTAGACACACGGTCTTAGCGCTGCCAAGGGGTGTATGCTCTCCCTGCAATTCCACAAAATGTTACCTGAGCCTCTGGTTTGCGACAACAGAGGGCAAGTACGCTGTTACGGATTACTAGCAGCTGTCAGCCGCATTACTGACAAGGGCAATTCTACCTGGTGCCGCTCCCTTTACATTTGTGGCATACAGTCCAAAGGGATATGTTGCTTCAATAACAAAAAACAACATTAAAATCGTCTTTGGCAATATTAACACGCAGGATTGCTCGTGGTGTTAAGCTGTATTTTGTCTACTTTTTACTTGACGCAGCGTACCAACTTGTACCAATCGCGTTTTGGTTAGTGGCGGCTCTGTGTATTGAAAAAGCCAAAAAGTCATTCTCGCCGTTGTTTAGGTGGAAGCAAACAACTGACTAATCAGTCAAAACTCCCCTGCTCCGTATTTTGTCTCTGAGTTCGGTATCTCTGGTGGGCTTTCAGCTTGCCCTGCACCCTGGTATTTCACCTATGAAAAGCCAAGTTCCTCAAGGAACCAGGCGCTCCACGCCTCAGGTCTAGACGTTGCGATTCAACATCGCTTGGCAAGCAACGACATTTCATCGTTGCCGAGTGCCTATTATACACATGGCACATAGGCTATGACAACTACAAAAGCAGGGCAGTGCAGGCACGAGCCCCTATAAACTCATTGTCGTGTTTTGTTCAGTGGCAACTCTAAAAACTGGCTCCGTCGCAAGCGTCGGACTCCTGGAGACTTGTTGCCGTAGTCTTGACTGATTCACATCATAGTTCCCATGAGCAAGATGCTAGCCTTGCTTATCCCACTCGAGAGGGTGCTTACTCATATAAGAACCAAAGCGCTTTTGATGTGAACCCTTCACATTGTTGAGGGTTCGTCACCCAAATGCCCCTGAAGAGGAGCAGGCCTATACGCACGATTGCTCACGGTATTGACCCAAAAGTGGACTCGTCGCCCTATTACATAAACAGGATATATGTTGATACTGTTTATGTCCCACAAGTAAGTTTTCACCCATTGTGGATTTTGCGCTGTTACACGCTGGTACGCCAGACTTTCGTATCTAATATGCTGCAGCATATTCGCTCTATATTTAAGCTACTGGCGTAAATGTTATCAATAAATTTTTACTTTCTTGACATTTTTTACAAGAGGCAAAGACTGAATACGAGAAGTATCATAGTCATCATTGTTGCTGTCAATCATGTCTTGAATAGTATTTTTTAGCTCAGTTTCGTCCTCAGGGTTACCCATGCCCAAAATTAAAGTGGAATTAGACACATACACGACATTGCAATTTTCATGTTGGCCTTGCATGATATAGAAAATTCCATTCGCAGTAGGGATACATTCTACATCGGCATCATACTTTTTCCAACTTTCCAACATTTCCAAAAGATAATCAGACATATTCGCTGCGGACCCAAAGTCATACATCATATAAACGTTATAGTCTTTGATTGCAACGCATTCAACATAATCTTCACTGCCTGTTTTTGCGAAACGTTCGGGATTATGTGTCTGGTCATACACAGTTGCTTCTTCATCTACCAAAATGCCATTCCAAAACTGATTAAGAGTCAAGGGGCTTCCCAGCAAAATAGGCTTTGTATCAGGCAGCTCACACGCTGTTAACAAACTAAGACAAAATAATAGACATAGAATAATAGATAGCTTTTTCATATATAGAGAATCCTTTCTATTTCTTTGCTTCTTTATTATAGCGCGGCAAGCCATAATTAAAAGGGGATTCTCACAAATATAGTATTGAGAAATTATTTTTCTTGCATAATCCCTGATATCATGACGGGACGACCCAAGTCCTCATCTTTTATGATGATTCTAATAGATTGAATGCCATTAATTTGTTCAATTTCTTTGGCTTTCTTTTCGGCTTCTTGAATGTTGTGTAAATCGCTTGCGTCTACAACGTGCTCATAAGTGTTACC
>JAEIGA010010183.1_pt1 | contig 14243 bp, 13 predicted proteins | sample 9270691 | NCBI WGS metagenome assembly JAEIGA01 (sample SAMN17057246, study PRJNA624740) | gut metagenome | biome: biome; isolation source: fecal sample | host: Bos grunniens | place: China: Xizang | collected 2019 | reverse complement strand
TGTGCATATAAATTTGCAAAGTTATCTATTGCTTCTTTAGTAGATTCAGCGTCGCCTCTTACTAACATTTCTGCAAATTCAACTGGCACATTCTTCTCATTTAATTCTTTTTGAGTTTGAATCAATAGTCTTTCACGTTCAAATTCAGCACGTTCTTTTTCAAACTCAGCTTTCTGCATTCTAAATTCTTCTTTAGCTCTTTCTTCTGCTGACATCTCAGCTAATCTTTTTGCTTGGTCAACCTCGTTTTTCCATTTTGATTTTTCTTTATTTAAGCGCTTTTCTATTATGTTGTTTACTTCTTCTTGTGTAAATAACTTTTCCTGTTTCTGAGGCTCTGCAGGTACCTCATCATGTACGTCTACATTTTCAGTTTCATTATTTACATTGTTGTTTTCTATATTCATTTTTATCACTCCTTGTTTATAGTCTCAAGTAGACTTTTGGTTATCCGAGTTTCTTCTTTTACGCCTGGAATCAAGTAAAAAAGGCAGTTGTACAAAACGTACACACATTGAAATTGCAACGTTTGTACGATTTGTACAGCATTTATTTATAATTTTTAATTATTATTATTGAAGCTATTACTATTGCCCATACCCATATGGCTATGACAACAGCAGCAGGTATTTGTATTAATATCCAAGGTATACTAGTCCATTCTAAATAGTTGGTTAATGATAATATTGCTACAATTAAACTAATTGCGTTTAGCTTCTTCATCATCTTCCTCCTCATTTTGCTCACTATTAACATCTTCATCGGACTCTTCATCTTTAGCCATTTGTTGCTCAATTTGAGCCATATTTGCTTCTTTTTCTGCTTTCACACGTAATTTTTCTTGTTCTGGATCGATTATATCTTGTAATAATTCTATAGCAGTTTCTTCTGATACAATTTCTTTTATTCTATTTACTAGTTCTGCTATCTCTAATACGTTATCTATAGTATTATGCATGAATCTGATATCAACATCTTTGATGATATTTATTTCATTGTTAGATATGATACTTAATATGTTGCTTATCAGTTCGATACGTCTTAATAAACCTTTTCTAAATAATGATTCCTTAACAGAAGTCTTATAATTTAATCCAGCTAATTTATATTGCATAGCTACACCTGAAGCATTAGATGCAAATTTATCATCACTCATGTTAGGAACAAAACTAAACTTATGAATATCGCTGTCTAATCTATTTTTATAATGCTCTGTTGCTTGGTCATTTATATTTTTAGTAACAAATGCAACCCCACCACCTGGGTCAGGGAAGTTAAATACTCTTAATTCTTTAAGTTTTGCAGCTTCTTTTGCGTCTAATGTAGCACCTTTAACCTCAAGATAACAATCAGTAAAGGCTTCAAAATCATTAGCTGTATCTGATTGTGCTTGGTCGTATGCATCAATAAGGTCTATAACAGGCTCAAAATCGCCCATCTTAGAATCATTATTGTCATATATAACAAAAGGTACGTCCTTGAATGGATGTTCTTCTATTTCTGGTTCAGAGTGTACACATGTACCTTCATATTCATATCTCTCTATTCTGTCTGCATAATAAACTTCTACATAAGTTACAACTTTATCTTCAATTAAATCTTCTTCATCCCAGTGTCTAATAACTGTATGTATATCACCTATTACATCAGGATGACGTATAACAATAATTTCAGTTATATCTACTGGTGCAAATCTTACATTACTTTCTTCATCCATAAATAATAATTCAGCAGCTTGTCCATAAATAGAACAATCTATTGCTAATTTAATATTCACTGCTGCTTCATCATTGAATTTAAAAATGTCATCAAACACTGCGTGATATGACTCAGGCATACTGTAACCTATAGGTTTACCCATAAAATAACCAACGGAAGCGGTAACAATATAGTTTGCATAGCTGTGTGCTATTTTATTATTAGGTGCAGAAGAATCATATTTAACTCTGTTTCTAATGTTATTATGGTTGTTGTACATAGCGTACAGTCTTTTGTAATGACCTATGTCCGCTCTATGAATATCGATTAACTTTTGAATTTCAAATAAGTTAAGGTCTTTTTGTGAATGTTTTATATCTAGCATTGCCTACTCCTTTCTTTAAATATTGTAAAAGTCTTTACCCGTAATAAATATATCTTTACGCTTAACAGCTTCCATCCCATATCTTAACGCATCAAGTAAATGGTTATAGTCATCTATCGGTTTATTAATCATTGAACCATCTTTTGTATCCCAAATGTAATTGTTCAGCTCGTACAACGTATTCTCACACTTAGGGTGAACTATTATCTTATAGTCTTGTATTAATTGTATTCCATTTCTTATAGAATCTGGACCTTTTGCAGCTGGTTTAATTCTCGATATTCCTGCCTGTCTTAATTCTTCAATTGATTTAGGTTCAGCACAGTCAGCTATTATCTTTTCTTTGGCGTATCCCTTATACTGAATCATCTGTGCTATGTCAGAGTTAGTCATAGCTTTTTGATAATGTTCATCGTATATATACAACTTCTTTTCCGTCATATCCACTAACCCACATATTAAAGCTGTAGGATCGTGAACATATCCAAAGTCGAGACCGAATATAGATTTGATATTTTCCTTTTTACTTATCTCAACATAGTCAAACTCTTGTTCAATAAAATTATCATATACTAATCCGTCAACTATTCCCCAATTACCTAAGCCTTCTATGTTATATCTTCGTGGATTCTTCTCCTTCATCGCTTCAAATATAGCTATATCATCAGGTCCTAACCATTCATTACATTTATAAGTAGTAGTTAATGCTAAAGTATTTTCATCTGGGTCGTCATAAAAACGTTTCTTAATCCAATGTTTATCGCTCCATGGGTTGAATGTTAACATTATCTGCTTGTAATAACCTTCAGGAAGTACCCCCCTGATTGACATATCAACCTTGTTAAAATCTTCTTCGTTCGTGATTTGAAACGCTTCTTCAAACCAGACCCAACATATATAACCTTTTTCAACTGTAACCGATGTGATACTCATAGGGTCATCCATCCCACGGAAAAGTATTTTTTGCCCTGTAGGTATGTAAACTGCTTCAAGAGGTGATAAAGAAAATTTCCATAAGTGGTCAACCCCTAAATTATAAACCGCCCATTTAAGTTGTGCATAAGTACTATCTTTGTGTGTATTAAAAACTCTACGTATAACGATCGTATTTGCTAATGGATATTGCATCATCTTATAAATTATTTTCATTGCCGCAGTAGTAGATTTTTTCGACCCCCTACTACCTTTGACACATAAATATCTGTGCTTACTATTCCAAAATTCTTTGTATCCCGCTCCGATTTTCTCTGCTATATTAATTTTATTATTCTTTGATATCGTCCTCACCTTCAAACACTACAGATGCAGATACATCTGCTTGTACTTCTCTCTTGTCTCTCCATTCATTAGGTTTCTTATTCTTTAAGAAGAATATTTGAGCACTTGTATTTGGTTTACAATACTTTTTAAGTGTAACTACTTGTCCTGCTTTTGTTAATTCTTCTTCTTCATAATAGAAACCACAAGCTGATTTATACAATGCATTTTCTACTTCATATACTGCTACATCTTTACCTCTTCTTATTGCTTCTGCAAATTCAGGATGTTTATTTTTGTAATCATATAAAGCTGAACATCCTATGCCTAAGTTCTTAGCTATTTGGTCGTCATTTAAGCCTTGTCTTGCCCATTCTTCTACTTCTGCTAGTCTATTCTTAACATGACTATCCCATTTACTTTTACGCCCTGTTTTCTTTGGCTCTTTAGGTTTTGTTTGCTTAGTTCTAGCCATTTCCTCACCCCCTTTCTTGTCGCTTCCGTTCTAATAATTACGACTTCATTGAAATCTTCTCACTTATCACTAAATAAAAAAGCCCTACTGCCTGGAGGTTTAGCAGTAGGGCGAATAAAGGAGGTGGTAATAATATGAACAATTAAATAATTTTAAATAAGGATGGTGTACTAATACTACTTCATCAACACCTTTATTTTTGTGGAATCAAATTATTTAAATCATTTATTTTTTTGAAGAATGCCACTCTCATTTCCTTAATAATCTTTTCATTTCTTGCACCTGAATTAAATGCTTTTAATGTAGATAAGGATACATAACTTGTTATTGCATCTATTATAAATGTTTTATCACGCAATCTTAAATACTCTTTTTCAAAGTTCTCGGCATTAAGTAATCCTTCAATAGTTGCTATCTGTGTATGTATCTCATTAAGTTTATCATCATTAGTTTGAAATTCATCCTGATATGCTTTCAATGTTTTAGTATAAATTCTTTTTTTGTAGGAAGATTTATTCTTTGAATCTATACTTGCGTCATCTTCTACAAATTGTAGTTGTTTTTCAGTAAGGAAACTGGTTCGATTTTCATTGAACCAGCTAGTAAAAAATGATATATGTTCATCTGGATTATCTACATGGATTCCATAATTGTAGTTAGGTGAATTATTAAATATCTCCTCAGAGTATTCAAGCTCGTCCAATGCAGGTATCATACCTTTGGCACTTCTTCTATGTCCTGATAAGTTAAGTTTTACTTTGAATATTGCTAACTTATAAATAGCTACAAGAAATCTATTTGTTATATCTAATTTCTTAGTATGTAAATCTTCTAGGATTTGTTTTAATTGTTCATTAGTAAAATCAGGAGCCACTTTAGTTAGCATTATCTCGTAAATAGAAGCATATACTTCATCTCTTACAATGCTTCCTTCATAGTCTCGGATACATAAAGGAGTAGTCTTTTTAATTATTGCATTAACTGTTTGATGATTTTGATATTTTGCGTCAACATACTTTTTATCTTGTGCATAATCAAATTCAATTATATTTATATTAACTAGTTCTTCCATTATACTATTTAAAATACGTGTTCTTTCCATCATTAATACCATCTCCTATGCTATATCATCGTCTGATAATGTTAATAATTCTACTTCTATTGGGTGTAAATTCTTCATACCGAACACTATACTACCTTCTTCAAATGAGTCAGCAGTGTTAAAATATTTTCTTGAACGTGTATCTGCAAATATATTATCATTAAAATCTGGAAATTCTTTTTTGAAATGAACTTCAAGTGCATCTAGAAATGATTTCAAGAAGTTGGCTTGGTCCATTGATTCATCTTTTAAGTAAAAATAAACATCTACTTTGATAGGCTCTGTTGGGTTAATACCCATTTCTTCTAAAGTTGGTAGGCTTTCAAGTTTCGCTTGGATTTCTTTTTTCCATTTATCAAATACGAAGGTATCGTGCATTTTATTATTAACTGCTCTGTAAGCACAATTAGTTGTGAATCCATGATGAGGAATTGTATAATAAGTATCGTAGTGGTCAAATTTATAATACTCTATTTCTTGTTTCAACTTATTAATTTGCTTTGTATTGTTTGCCAATCTAGTTCTGTTTATGTAAGTCTTTTGTAGTTCTATTAAACTATTAAGTTTATTAAGTGAGGCTTGTACCATTTCTCTTTGCCATAACTCTGTTAATGTAGGTTGTATTTCTGTTAAAGCCGCTCTTGTTATTTCATATGTAGTAAGTCTGTCGCTTGGTTTATAGTCTTTAACGTATTCTAGTAATCCTTCAACGTACTCTGGTATGTCAGTTGGTTTTAAATGATTCATCTCACGTTTAATCCAATAGTTATTGTAAGAATATTTAGGTCCAATTTGTAATGGTTGTTGCTGTACAAGCTGTCCAACTTGTGTAATTGCTTCTTGCATATCATTAAATGCTTTAACATATTTAGCTGTGAATAGGATTCCTTTTTTACCTGTCATCTTATTAGCCAACATATCGCACCCCATCTTTGTGCATTCATAACAAAGTCTTTCTTCTCCTTTTGAGTCAACATAAGTAGATTCAATAAAGAAATCAACCACGTCCATTTGGACGTCGTTAAGAACTTGTATAATTCCATCTCTGTCAGATGTCCCTTGTATCATTTTTAATACTTCATAATGCTTTTTATCCATCATTTCTGCTACTTCATAAGAAGGTATAGTTTCTATAGTATTTTTAGTAATTAAGTTTGCCATTTGGCAGCACCGTCCTTTTTAAATTATTATCTATAAACTATTTCTGATAAGATTATTCTTTCGTGTGGCTCGTCAATTCTTATTAAGTCATAGTCAAGCAATTCTCTGAAGTCTTCTATGATTCCATATGCTTCTGTTAACTCAAGTTCTGCTTTAAGAATCAACGCCGCATCGTGTCTTCCATCTCCTACAACTATTCCTGCTTCTCCTAATATGTCTTCATCTTTATTGATAACATCGAAACTATATAATGCTATGTTTCCATAAACGTTTTTATCTTTGAATCTAAACATTAAAATTCGCTCCTTTAAAAATAATATTAAATCTCCCTTTGCTCTTATTATATGGATTCAAGTTAAGCTGTTTTTCTGCGTGAATTATTTTTTCTTTGATATAGTTTTCTTTTGTAATTCTTCTTGAATTGTTTAAAGTCTTCATAGGTTGGGTTATTGAATTTCTTATGTAGGATTGCGTGCATATCTTCTGTCATAACTACACCGATAACGTGCTTATGTTCTTCTTTGATAATTAAAACTAATGCTTCTAAATCTTCTGGCTTGTATTCATTAATAAACTTATGATATCTAATACCTAATTGTTTATGTGCTCTTTTGCTAATACTACAAAAACTTTCAGTTGCGTGATGTACAGTTAAACGTAATGTATGCTTACCTTTGTGTCCTGTGATTTCGCACATATTATTCGCCTTCTTAAAACATTCTTGCTTCCATTCACTAGTTGCGTGATATCTTAAATAGCTATCAGTTTTTTGATTATACATTATTCTCATTTTATTTAAGTTCATTACCATTACCACCTTTACTTGGTTCTTCGTTAATATATTACCTACTCTTACACCCTATTAATGAATCAAAATAAAAAATATTTTATTTTTTTGCACATAAAAAAGTCCTGAGCGATAACTCAGGAAACTGGCTGTAATGCATTTTAAAGTATTAAACGATAAAACATACGTCTATTATTCTAGCGTTTAATCTAGCTATGTTTTTTGTACCTTCTGGGGCATTTTTCGTTCGGCTATTTAAATAATGTATTGCACATATGAATAATAAATGTTATACTTGATTATAATAATAGATACCTACACATAATTAATTGCGCCAAGAATTATATGTGGGTACCTACGTTTAAAAAGTTATGTATCGTATATCACTATTTTTCATATGATATACAATATTTTCGTTCGATTGCACCTATTTTCGTTCGATGACACCCACGTTTCTTAATAATAGATATATTATTCATTATTAAGATACTAGGGTGTCATCGTTTGAATAAAGGTGTCATCGTTTGAAAAGTTTATTATCATTATCATTTTATTGTAGACTAAGCGGCCGCTAAAAATATTCTTTTCTTTGAATCAGCGGCACTTAGTTCTTCATGTTGTGATATTAAATTCTTATTAACTATTGCGCTAGTTAATCCATATTGTTTATTTAACATCGCTATGAAAGTACTCGCTAATTTTCGTCCAGTATTATTCTCTTTTGCATATGCCATAAATTCATCTTTTAATACATATCCTTTTGTGTTTACACACTCTTCATAATAGTCTATTAAACATTGCTTTATATTCAACAGTACCTCAGTATCATTAGATTTATTATTCTTGCTTCTTGTATCGCATCCTAACTCAAGACTTTGTCTTTGTGATGCACCTAATGTAGTTGCGCCTAAATTCTTATAATAAACTAACATATCTTCTGCATCTGTTAAAGTTATCATATTCCATTTGTTTATCATTATCCCATATTGAGTATTATACTTTGGATCAAATGATTTAACGTTGCGTTTATTTCTTCTTAACATAACAGGATTTAATTGTGCTAATTCTTCGTCTGTTAATTTAACTACGAAACGCATTAGCATTAATATATCTAATTGATTCTGTACATTTTTTCGGTCGCCTTTTACTGTTAAGAATTTTTCGGCTATTCTTTTCCCTATTTCAGAATATCTTTCTGATATTATTACATTGTCTACTTTATCTGTTGTAAAAGTGCGCCCTAATCTTTCTAGTTGTTCTTCTGCTAAATCTAATAATACACTACTTAACTTATAGTATGCTACAACCTTCTTATAAACATTATGATATTCGCCCACCATTACTTCTGGATTCTCAAGAACTTTTCTGTTGTATGCTATCATATCTTTATTATTCTCATACCACATTGTTCTGATATTTAATATCTCACATACTGTTTCCCTATCAATAAAGTCTGTTAAATATAAACTACTATCGCATCCGAAACATTTATACATATAATATCCACCCTTAGTTAAATAGATATTTGCACTTGCATTACTATCGGCGTGCCCATCAAGCACACAATTAAATTTTTCGCCTACTTTTTTCCCTAACCCAAGAACTACTCCTAATGGTATTCTTCCTAGTAAATCATTTATCTCATAACTGTTCTTTACTATTCTGTTTCCATATGTCTTCTTCATAGCTTTTAAATTCGCACATATTACATCTTTTATAGGGTCATTTTCGCTTATTGAATGTGAAGGCGTACCTACCTCCACATCCCATTCAAAACATTCTCCTATCAAGCGTTTTGCATCAAATTCGGCATGTTTGTTAACGTACACTACTGAACCAGCAAAGAATATTCTACTTGCATTTATACATTTTTCGTCCGCCCCTGGAATTACACTTATTAAATGTTGTCTTACTTGTTTCGCGTCCTTATCATTTTCTACTACATCCTTACTAACAAATAATACTCTGTAGCGTGGCTCACTTTCCTTATGACTAAATGTTGTATAGATTACACTAGGTTCATATGGTAAACTCTCAAGTAAACCTTCAATACTTAAATTAGTATGGTCAATATCTACTCCAAAGACTTGTTGATATATAAATTGTTCATCCTTAACACTTTCACCTCCTTTTAAATTCATCACTGAACAATAGATACTATGTCCTTTATTAATTAAATCAACTAAACCATCAATACTTATACTTACTTCTTTTGTTTCGTGCCCTCTTGCTCTCATTGAGATTAATCCCATATGTTTTACTGCATCTTCTTTGCTTCCTGCACAATATTCATTTACCATAACGCTCACTTCGTTCACATTCACTGCGTTCATTTTTGGTTTTGGCATTGGTTTCACTGCTGGTTTTTTAACTTTAGCTTCTTCATCACATCTTACTATTTTTCCACTTACTAGTTCTAGTTGATAATGTTTTTCGCCTATTTTTACTGGTCTTACCCATATTTTTATTTCACTTACTAATTCAAATGCTAAATCTCTTATTGGATTTTTAAATTCTATTACTATTTTTTCGTCGCGTTGATATACTACCATTCTTTCTTCTTCATTATACTTAAATTCTCTTACATATTTGTCGCTTTCTTTTACTACTGTTAATCTACCTGCTGCTTCTACATCTCCTCCTATTAAATCATATCTTACTCTTATTATTTCGTTCATAATTACTTCGTTTTCAATTCGCTCTGATATTTCTTTTGTTGTTGGCATTCCTTTCGCTTTATCTCTTGCATCCTTCCATTCTTTTGCCTCTTTAACTATCACTTCACATACTTTACTATTTAAATACATATTACTTAACACCTCATTCATTATATTTTTACTTCACATTTATTTATTACTTCACTCTTGATTCTATTTGTATAGTTCTTCGTATCTTATATCAAATACTTCGGTTAGCTTTTTTAAATCACCAGCACTCCATTTTCGTGTGCCTTTAATCTTAGCCCTTACTGCTGACTCTGTTTTATAACCTAGCGCAAGCGCTAATTCTTGATTCGTATACTTTAACTCCTTACGTTTACTTTCTATTAATTCATTGTTTACCATTTTCATCACCTCATTATTATTATATACAGTTCACGTTCGTTTTGCACGATTTTATTTTAAATTAAACTGATTAATTCTTTAGCTGTTTCCCAACTTCCATCAAAGTCAGGTAGAGTACAGATTAGTTCGTGGTTAAGTTCGTGTATACTAACTTCATCATTTAATAGATCAATGCGTACTCTACATTCGTACTCTTCTATATTTTTGTACATCGTTCTTATTCTCATATCATAGATTTCTAAACAATCAAATGAATCATCGTCCATTTCGAATAGATAAGACTTTCCACCTCTAACACGATTAGTTAATTTGAAGTAAGTTTTGCCGTTATTACATCTATATCTAACAATAACCCAATCTTTTATATCGAATTGTAGATAGTCAAATTGCTTAACTTCGTTGATTCCATATTTGTAATTAAGTACTTCTATGAATCCACCTACAGTTGTGTGCTTAATTCCATTTGAACTCATTGATTTCACTCGCATTCCTCTAGGACTTCTGCCTATTAATTCTCTTAATGCCCAGTACAAAGATGCTTCGTTTAGTGGTGATTCATCAGAGTTTGCATAAACATAATTTGCTTCGTCTAATAAAGTTCGTAAGTTTGCATCAGTTGATCTATTATAGTCTTGTTCAAATATTAGTAGTTCTAAGTTCATTATTCCTTCAGCTCTTAATTCCATTTCTAATTCATAGTTCATTATAGTATTCATAATTCCATTCTCCTTTATAATTAAATTTAGTTTTCGCACTTCGTTTTTTGATTTGTTGTACAGTTCGTACACTCCAGTGATTGCAACGCTTTCGCTTACTTTGTTTAGTTTCGATTTCGGAGTAATCAGATTTCTTAAAGTTTAGCAAGTGATAGTTCCGTATTTATTAACACGCTTTTCTTTTGCGAGGAGGAAGTGGAGGTGTTCCTCTCACTTCGCTCTTACTCACATTTCCTCTCAGCTTGCGTAATGCTATTCTGATTCGTTCTTCACCTCTAGCTTTCATCGCACTCACTTCGCTCACTTCACACTCATCTACTTCTATTATCAGTTCACTCAAGAATATTATTTCATCAACTTCGCCTACTCTATCAATACCTACATTTATTACTGCATGATATTCAACTTCGTTCGCTTCGCTCACTACTTCTTCGCTCACTTCGTTCACCTCTTCTGGTGCATTTAATAATAGTATTTCGTCGCTTACTCTAAATGTTGCATCGATTGCATCTCTTTCACCATAGTATTGAGCCATTCCTTTTACAAGTATATGATTTGGATTTTCTTTGAATAATGCTTCTTCTAGTTCGTTTATATATTCATCAGCACCCTCTGCTTCTTCTAGCTTTTCTTTCAATTCATATAGATAGTTTTCCATTACTTCTTTTTGTTCCTCAACATAGTCTACATATTCATCATATGCGTCTTGTACTGTTTCGTAGCTTTCTTGCCAGTCATTTATTTCTTCACGTAATCGTTCATTTATTGCTTCTAGTTCTTTTATTCTCGCTTCTAATTTTGCTATTCTTCCTATTCTTTTAAACATATTTACCATTCTCCTTTATATTTATATTTGATTCGGGGGAGGATTATCTCCCCTCAAGTTCATTATATTTCGTTTGAAGTTCATCGTATTTACGATACATTTCGTTTAGTTGGTCAACAAGTTCAGATACAAGTTCTTGAGTCTCGTCTACTTCTTTCATAGTTTCTTCTAGACTTTCAAGTAGAGTTTCAACCGTAGCCATTACTCTGAATTCAGTATCAGGTTGATTGAAAGCTTCCTCAACAAAGTTTAAAAAGTCATAGTATCCTTGTTCATGCATAATTCATTTCTCCTTTATATATAATTTTCGTTTAGTTTTCGTCGGCCGACTTTATTTTATTAAGCAAATCCCTATAGAATAATTTAAAGTGTTCGTTCAATTTCGGTTAATTTAATTAAGCTTTCGTTCAATTTGCACGATTTGATAGTAAATAAAATATAGATAATAATTCGTGTAATATGGAGTTCGTTTCTTTGTAATTGAGGTGTCTAACCGCCCTTCCCTTTCGCTCGGTGGCTTATGACGTGATTGGCGTGATTCAAAACGATCATTCGCAACATGGTTTGATTTCGTTCGATCGCTACTCTTACTATCCTTGGATCCATAGTGCCAGCTTTCTAGCACTCTGCGTTTACCATCTATGGAAGAAGTTCATTTGTTCGATCGATTAATCTCACAGAGGTTGTAGTGAATCGAATATTTAGCCCAGGTCCCTACGTGCAGTCCAGGAGGCCCTCAATTAACTTCGCTTGGCGTGCAAGCTTCGTTGATCCCTCTCATACCTAGATTATCATCATATATATTCAGTTATCAAAGTGCGTTCGTTCAACCTTATTCAAGGTTCGTTCATTCAATGTAAGTACTTCGGGCTACTCTTACTAACATCATCGGTACTGAGTCGTCAGCCACAGTGCAGTACTGCGCTCCCTAGACAGGTTCCCTAGTGTTCATTTGTTCCTTACTTATTTACCTTACATTATTATTATATGCACGAGCTTCGAACAAGTTGCACGATTTTAGAAAAAATTTTAAAAACTTTTTTTGTTGCTTTACTTAATTATTACCTGCTTACATTATTATTATATGCAGTTTGTATAATGTTGAACCACTTTTTCAAAAGTTTTTTCACAAAAGTTTCGACATTTCCTTCGACATCTTTGTCGATCTTAATGTTCGTAACTTATTTACCTTACATTATTATTATATACCTGGCACCCAAGTCGTGCCCACTTTTTTAAGATTTTCTTAACAAAAATTCCGACACCCTTCTACCCCCCATATACCTGTTTTCGACATAAAAACAAGGGCGGAATACTAAATAATATTTTTTCAAATCCAAAACTCTATCTGATTTCCAGTAAAATCCAATCCCCATAATATTTTTTCAAAATTGAACAACCTACTGATTTCCAATCATTGCCACCTCTGTTAGTGAGACGCAGGCGAACGCAGTGAGCGGGGGTATGTTTAGCAAAAACCAATATTGAAAAATATTTTTTTCATTTCAAAACGTCTACTAGTTTTTATTGTTTCATTCTCTCATATATTAATAATAACTATATTATTAAAGGTGACTGCATCGTGAAGATGTGGCAATCTATATTAATTCTTCAACTATGTTATCTATCGATGACATTGTGCATATATTAAGAGTATATTACTTAGCACATGGATCGTCTTTTGAGCCTGGTAAACTCAAAAGACTCTCCTTAATGGTCTGGTAAACCATTGAGGGATGAAACACTCTGGTTCTTTATATAAATTTATTTAGCATCGCATTAGCGGTGCTATTTTTTTGTCTTGATTCATATACTATATTGACAATGTTTTAACATCATAATTTACGTTGAAACCGAACTTGTGAGGTGGTGATTGTTATGGTATAATAAGTGAACGTAGTGAACGGCATAAAATATATACGACTATGAATCTATGAGAAGTGAAACTTCGTGATTGAAATATCAATGTTATCGTTTTGATAATGTCAGTTAAATGTCAGAAAGATTTAAGCGAGATTCCTCTGGAATCGAGCGTACGAGCGAACTTTGTGAGCGAGTGGCATAAAACTTTGGACAGGCACTCACTGTGTTTGTATCCAAAAACAGTTAATCTTTGATATGTTTTTGACAAGCTTTATGGTGTGTACACGTCGTACAACAAAAAAAAGGAGCCGAAGCTCCTTGCCATTAAAGCGCCAACTTTAATATAACTGTTACACTTTCTTTACATATTTACTACCCATGCTTATCCAGCCCGCACCACTAAGAAGACGTCCTAACCCATTCTTTGTTTCCACAATAGTATAAACTTCATTTTTCTTAACTGTTCCTACTACTTTTGAATCAAATGAAGCTTCTTTTCGTATATTTAGTTCATCGCATATTATCTTAACTAAAAACCTCTCAGAAGGTACTGTTTTTACCTCTAGCTGCTTCTTAAACCAATTCCATGAGTATCCATACTTACAATCTATTAACCACGCAGGACAATGCTTTTTAGTCCAATCGTAATGTCTTTTAATTTGATTCAAGCTAAAGTTGTAATAACTCATAAGTATTTTAACAAGTGCTATTGCATTGTCATACGCTTTCTTTTGTTTATCTTTATCAGAATACATAGCTATTTCTATGCCTATGCTACCATTGTTTCCAACAGCATGTCCAGCATGATAACATTTGTAGTTGAAAGGTTGTGCCTGGATAATGAAATCGTGTCCTACTGTTACATGCCATGATGCTATACGTTCACCAGACTTGTTAATATTCTTCAT
>JAEIGA010010182.1_pt1 | contig 14244 bp, 17 predicted proteins | sample 9270691 | NCBI WGS metagenome assembly JAEIGA01 (sample SAMN17057246, study PRJNA624740) | gut metagenome | biome: biome; isolation source: fecal sample | host: Bos grunniens | place: China: Xizang | collected 2019 | reverse complement strand
TCTTACCTTATCGTTTACCATATGGAATGTAAACTTACCACTCTTGATAGCATCTTCAAGCTGTGTCTGTGTATATGCAACATCAATGTCATATTCACCATTGTATATAGTGTTTGTAAGGCTTCTGTTTACCTCACAGCCCGCAGAAGCACCGGTTACCCAATATACAAGATTGCCGCTTTCAACTGTTTCGTTTACAAGCTTGTTTTCAACACTGATAACACCTTCATAATCTGCCTTTTCATACTTATAAAGTACGCACTGAACTTTGATTCCGATAGAATCACGCATACGCATTGTCCAATTTGCGAAAAGGCTCTTGATGGTTTCATCTGTTGAAGTTGTACCGATTGTGTTGAATGTATAGCTTTCGATTGCATCAAGGAATTTCTGATAGTTGCCATCGTGAATTGTTCCATCCTTGCCACCATCAAGGGAAATTCCCGCTGTAAGTTCAATAGGTGTACCATTCCATTTGACATAATCATTATCTTTAAGTTCGGAAGCATCAACAATGCCAAGCTGTTCATCAACCTTTAAGCCATCATAATATGTTGCTACATCATATTTAAGGCTTTCAGGCTTGCTTTCTTCATTGGATGTAACAACAATCTTAATCTTGTTACCAAGTGAACCAGGGTATTTTGCGGAACAAATGCTGCTTGATGCAACAGTACCACCCGAATTAAGATTGTAAAAATGGCATTCTCTTGCATGAAGGAATATTTCTCTGATTCCTCTGATTTCATCCGCAGTATAGGGATAACCGAAAATCTTCAGTGAATCTGTAAGAAATTCTTCAGCTGTTACAGAAAATACTTTATCTTCTGCACCCCATCCAAGTGCTATCGGGAAAGCTGCCACACCTCTGTCAGAAAGGGTTGCCGTTGCTTTTGAAGCACTCACAAAATTGATATAAGAACCGGGAAGAACCTTGTTCTGTGCTATAAACTTACCACCGCCAAGTGCCATATTACTTCACCTTACCTTTCATAAAATTATCAATCAAAGCATCCACTTCATCCATTGTGTATGCCTTGTTATCGTCAAGCAGTGCTTTCAGAAGGTCAATTCTGTTTCTGTACCGCTTGAATTTTACTATTTTTTCTTTTGTAAATGTGATAGGTTCAACCACATTTGAATTTGTGTTTTTGTTCTTGCTCATGTGAAATTCCCTTCAAATTTGAATTCATCCATACGTTCAATTGCTTCTTTCTTCGTCAATATCACGTTGTAGTTAATCTTAAATTGAACAACACCATCAACAATTTCATGACTTATTGATGTTCCGTGCAGCATATCACCATCCGGAAGTGTTATATATTCCAAAGCATCAAACATTGCAAAAGCAACATCGTGTAATTCAATGTTGTCTTTTGCATTCTTCGGAAAGTATTGGATAACAAAAGGGTTTTCGATTAAATATCTCAACCCGACAAGTCTTTTGTATGACGGATTCAAAACGGCAATAAAAAAGCAAGGCTCTTTCAAACCTTGCACTATATCCGCATCACCATATATTTCGTATCCATCACCAAATACCTGGTTCAGTTTCAAGGATATTCCATCAATTATTTCTTTAATCATTAAAACATTCCTCCAAGTATTTTTTTAACTTCCTTTCGAGGATTCCAGGAGCTTGTGATTGCAATTCTCGTTCTGAATACGTCAACATAAACCTACCCTTTACCCAATTTTCATGATTTCTTGTCATATGCCCGAATTCGACATATGATGCATAATGAACGGGGTTGATAATCTCAATCTGATATGTGTCACCAACTTTGGTAATGGGTAAACTGTTGGCATATACTTCTGCGTCAGGTCCCCCGCCACCCCTTGCTTCGGCTTCTGTTTTTGAAGTCCAACCCCTTCTTAATGTTCCACCAACTTTTCCCGAACCAGGGGGATATTGACCGGGCAATGTTCTATCTATTACCAGGCGAAGCAACCTTGCGGCAAGCTTCTTCGCACAAGATTCACAAAAAGCATTGAAATCATCACCTTTTAATCGGTCTACTTTCTTTTGCAGTTCCTTTAAAAGTTTATAATCGCATTTTCCGAATTTAGCCATACTAAGCCCATCCGTCAAACAATACAAGCGGTATTTCTTGATGATATGTGAATACACCAGGTTCACCGCTATTCTTGAATTTAAAGATGTTATTACCTCTCACAACAACGATTTTTGACCCCGAAGGAACAGAAAGGGTATTATCCAAAAACAGCTTTACACTTTGGGTGATTGTGGATGTATTGCCGTTTTCGGATGCCGAATTTATTGATTCGAAAGACAGTTTACAAGGTTCATTTTCAAACAAAATCGTTTCAACGAATTCCGTTCTTTTGTTATTTGGATTTTGCGTTTTTGTCTGCACATATACTGTGCATAAGTCTTTCCATAGTGTCTGTAATGCTGTTTTTATCACCACGTCAAACACCTATACTTTACAAAGTCCTTTTCACCATATGTTATTAAATATGTGATAAAGGCATCAAGCCTTTGTTCGGGTGTCTTGCTTCCTTCACCGATGGCAAAGGTAATATTCGTATCACCCTCTTGTATTGATTTAATCGCAGAATCCAAATTGAAACCTTTTAAACTGTCTATATTAACCGCTTTCTTCTCGTTAAGAAAGTAACCGCAGACCATATCAACCGCAATTTGATGTAGTCCTTCGGGAATTAAGAGGATGTTACAACTATTTTTAATATGGTTCTCCGTCTTTTGTAAAATAAATGTCAATGCAAATTCGTCTGCATCTGTAACTTCATAGCCGAAAGTGGCTAATCTTTGGATAATATCATTAATCATAATCTTCACATCCTCTTGTTTATTCATCAGCGGATATCCGCATTCTGAATCATAGTGATAAAGTCAATCTTCTTTGTTGCGTTTCCGATATCAATACCTTTTTCGGCTGCATATGCTTTCAGTTCTTTTACCGACATTTCGGAAAGTGGATTTTCTGTATTATCGGAAAGTTCCCCTTCAACCTTATATCCAAGCTTCTGAAGCTTCTTTGCAACATTGGCATCATCGGTTTCTGCAACACCATCTGTGAACCTTATAAGGGGGCTGTCTGTTTCGGCATCCCATACTATTTCATTTTTCTTGCCATATACCTTATACATAGTTCACACCACCTTACTTATTAATTACTTAAGGTCAGTGATAGAACCATGAAGGAAAGATGCACCATGTGCAAGACCAATCTGTCCATAAATCTGAACTCTGTCAGATGCACCAACCTTTGCAAGTTCTTCTTCGAACAGAACACCCTTGTTGGGAACAGCCTGGAATACGGGTGCAATGTGTGCAATATCGGCAATAAGAATGGAATTATCGGGCATGAATCTATCCCATACAATACCAAGTTTACAGAAATCAGTTTCGATTTCCTGAATGTTCATACCGCCAACATTTCTTGCCGCACCTACATTGTAGCCAATCTGCTTTTCGTAAAGGGAAGTAATCTTCTGCTTCTGCTTTGCACCGGCAAAGAGAACCATATTGTTGAAATAAGCACCATTGTTTGCCATCGTAAGCATAAGGCTCTTAATCATATCAACAGAAAGTTCTGCACCAGCAGCCGCAAGTGTGTTTCCTTCAGCACAAAGCTGAAGAAGTCCTCTTGTCTTGTTTGCTTCGTTAGCATTTGTTGCCTTGTTATATACTCCGTTGATGAAGGAATGTTCAACATCTCTTGCAATCTTGATAAGTTTCTGCTGAATCTGCCATGCCTTTTCATCATGGGGGTTGGGTGTTGCACCCGCTGTGTTAAGACCGCTCATTCTACCGCTATTTGAAAGCTTTGCATATGTAAGGTCAATTACTTCCTGATGAATCTGAACAACATTACTTTCCTGGCTTCTTGCAATAGCAGAAGCAGAAGGTGCTGTTACGGATGCACTTTCGGAAATTTCGGGCTGTGATGCTTCGGGATAATCAAAAAGCACCGCTGTGGGGAATTCAAAATTGTCTGTCTGCTTACCACCCGTAAGACCGCCAATCATTGAAAGAAGGGGTGTCTGTGTGGGGTCTGCTGTGAAAAGTTCTCCCGCATAGTTAGGGAGATTCCAAGTTGTACCAATACCGGTTACATTGTTAGGCATAATTAATACCATCCTTTCATTAGTTTAAAATAAAATGTTTTTTAAACGAGAACAACACCTTCGGAAGCTGCTTCTTGCTTTATCTTAATAGCTTCAAGTGTGTTTCCGTTCTTTCTTGCTTCCGCAAGTCTTGCTTCGAAAGTGGAAGATGCACCGGGTACACCATCCATCTTTTGACCAGGGACAAAACCTTTTGATTTGTTGTTGCCGTTGTCTGTCGCATCGAATAGGAAGCTTGAATCTTCAGCATCACGAAGTGCCTTAATCTTTGCATCCAATCCCTTTATTGTGCCATCTTCGGCAATCTCGACATCACCAAGTTCAAGAAGTGCTTTAACCGCTTTCGGATTCTTTGCCTTTGCATCTGCAAGTGCCTTATCTATTGCAGCATCAATTTTAATCTGTTTGATTTCATTGGCATGGGCTTCATCCTTTGCCTTGTTGTCAATCTGTAACTGTTCAATCTGCTTTTTCAGTTCTTCGGAATCGACATTCGACTTTTTAAGGGTTTCAAGTTGTCCATCTCTTTCCTTGATTAAGTCCTTCATCTGCTTCAGTTCTGCATTGATTTCATTGAATCTTGACTTTGTAACAAAACTTCCATCAAGTTCTTTCATTATGGAATCAGCAAGTTCTTCTGACAGACCTTTTTCAATTAGCTTTTCCTTCATGTGTTTACCATCCTTTCAAATTCCGTTTTTTTCCGTGGGTGACGAACCACGCATTTGTCTTTTTGTTTACCGCCTGAAATACCAAAAAGGCGAAGTATAAAGGATAAACAAAAACAGCCCCACAAAAGCCCCTAAAATCGTTTTAAGGGCATTTGTGAAGCCGTTGGTGTATTTCCTTTATGATATAACAAAAGCACTGTAATAAGGCTTTACAGTGCTTTAATTATTGATATTTATATATTCCTCTTGAATTGCCCATGATGCATTTTCTTTTTGGGCATTTAACTTCGATTGCACCATCTACATAAGCATATTCAAGAAGCTTTCCGCATTTGGGACATAGCACTTCTTTTTCGGGATGTGCCATTTTGTAATTCAATTTTCTTTTGTATTCGTCTTTGACTTTGCGTTTGAAGATATTGAACATTTAATCACCTTCATATTTTGGGTCAGTAAATTCAGGATGTTTTGCAAAAAAATCTTTAAGTGTAGTAATATCAGCTTTTAAAAGGTTTAAATCATTTTTTGCGAATAAATCATCATATTTACCGGTATCCAAATCAAGTATGTCACAATATGCTTCATAAAATAATACAACATCCGTTTCATTGTTTTCAAGAATAAACAAAGCTGCCGAAATAACATTCACCGCTTTTTCCATTCCGTTTGCTTCCATTTCATCATCAACAAATTCAGCTAAACAGTAACGGATAGAAGGAACACAAGATTCATCAACAAAAAAAGCTTTAAATCTATTTGTTATAAAATCTTTATGTTCGACATATGGAAAAGATAGTGGGATTCTTTGCAGATGTTTAACATTATTTTGCATCTTTCTTTTTATACCCCTTTCTGTACTCATATGTTTTAGTGCCTTTTGCACTTCCATTAAAATCTTTCTTGCCTGATACAATATTAACAGTTGAATGTGGGAACATTTCTTTAAATTGCTTCACAACACCTTGACAACTTTCACAAATATGTTTTTCGGAAAGTATTGTCACAGTGAATGTATCTTCGGGATTTTTCATATCTGCGACATATTCAAGGAACTTTGCTTCTGTGTCATAATGCCTGGGGATTCCATCACCTAAATCAAGGGTTTTGAACCGCCTATTTTCTTTTAATTTTATTAAAGGATATTCACCGACATAAGAACCCGAAATATAATCATCTGCACTTGAAACACCGCTATGGGAATAATATGTTTGTTCATCCAAAAGCATTGAAGCGGTATTTCCTTTTTGATGAATATTTTCGATATATTTCTTTTCTCTTGAAGTTACATCACCATCAAAATGTGTTATATCAAAACTATTCTTTTTGGTGTACCACGCAACTTCATCAAGTTTCATAATTGTATCAATCGGAACATTCCCATCAATATCATATCGGTTTACTGTTCTGTACTGATGTTTAATGTTTTCCCATTGCTCTTTATTATTATACTTCAATTCTTTGAATTCGGAAAGTGAATCGGGTAAATTTTCTTTTAACACCTTTTTGTATCTCTCAAACTGTTCTGCATCGGGTGTCATATGTCCATATTTTCCATAATTCGCATCGGTAACATATTTCGAAGCCCATTCTTTATATGTCATATTAGAAGGCACATAATAAACATTACCATCCGCATCCCTCGCAGCCCTTTCACCGAAATCATCATCATCAAAGTATGGGGCTGTTGTTGTTCTGCACCACGGGTGGAAGGGTGGGGCTGTGACACCCGGTTCAAAGTCCTTCATGTCTTGAACCTTGCCATCTAATGATTGACAAAGTGGTGAAGTGTGCGAATCCAATGTTGCAACAATTATGAATTGTTCAACATCAAGTTCATTGAAACAATCCTTTTGCGATGCTGATGCAAAATAAGCGGATTCGGTCATGACCAACCGCCCCGCCTTACTCTTTGCAACTTTAAACTCTTTTGCTATGGTGTTTATTGCTCTGTCAGGTGCATCACCACGCATAATGGCTTGTATAAGTTCGGTATGAAGTGTTGTTATAAGGTCATTCTTCTGTGTCCATAACTTATCACTGAATGTCCTTCCGTCTGATGTCCAGGGCTTTGAAACAACCTTATCAAGCAATCTGTTGTCAATGCTGTGCAAACTCCAACCTACATTAAAACCCTTTTGAATCTCAAAGGCTGTGTGATAATAGTTATCGGTATATATATCCCTTGCAAGCTTGTCCACTCCGTCAAGCTGATTACCATATAACACTTCAAGTTCTTGCTGCATTTGCAACTTTAAAGATTCAAGTCTTGATATATGCACCTTTGCAGATGCGTTTTCAAGTTCTTCCATCCATTCCTGGGTAAATGCATTCTGTTGTCCGTATTTTATGTATTCTTCAACACTCCACTTGAATTCCTCAAGTTCCATGCTGTTTAACAGCGTTCGTGCTTCTGTAAGAGATATATTGTTATTGTTTGCAAACCGCTGATACCAAGTGGAAATTTGGCTTTCAATCCTTCGTTCTGCTTCTCGGTACAGCCTATCAAGTGATTCATAATAGTCAGCACCTTTTTTTATAGCACTTTCTTCAAGGATTTCAAACCGCTTCTTCCAATATTTTCGGTTCTTTTTAAGTTGTTTTTCAAACTTATTCTGCATCACCTTCACCGCCTTCATCAGCCGAAGTGCTGTTTATCGGTGCAAATGCGTTTGCGTATTCATCAAGGTTTTCTTGCTTTTCTTCCTTCTTGCGTTCAAGTTCACCCTTTACATCGGTTACCCAAGGATGCTGTGCAGTAATAGTTTCATCGGAAAGAAGTCCAACGGATTTAACACAATTATCAATGGCTTCGGTTTCATTGAACATCATGTTACGATTGAATATAACATCAACTTTTTCGTTGCGGAAGTCACCCATGCCCTTATTGATGAAATACATATTGACAAATTCAAGAAGTTCTTCAAAGCTTGCCTGAAATTCCGTTTCCATGTTGTTTGCATCAAGGTCAATATCGGAATACATTGATTGAATATTCATCTGATTGGGTGTTCCGTTCATTCTATCATCTTTGGCATCATATCCCATTGCGTTTTCGATAAGTGCCTTTTTGAACACTTCAAGTATTGCTTTGTAATTGTCTGCATTCACTTCCACTTGAAGTGCATCAACACCGCCTTCAGACCCGTCAATTGTCTTTACTTTGACCGCACCGAATGTTGCGAGGTTGTGACGGAATTCTGCAAGATTCTGTCCGTCATAGTTCTTAATGATAAGAATCGTATTTCTTGAATCCTCTTGCATATTGTTTTCGAAATCGGAAAGCATTGTATTGATTCCGTCTTGTATGCTCTTTACGTTGCGTATAAGGGGTATTTCACGATTGTTCCGCTTGAAGGGTATCAAAGGCACTCTGCCCCAATTATACCCCTTGTATGCCCCATTTTCATCCTCAAAAACGATGTATTCAGATGTGGGGGATTCACTATCGGGAATCAGTACACCATCATCGAAATCATATTTTTCAATTCTATCGGGATAATACAGTTCAACTTTTTCCTTGATTGTATATGTCAACCCCTCATACACTTCAACCTGGTATAATCTTGCACCGAAGTCAAGAACAGTATGCTCTGCATCCTTCCAAAAAGGCTTTATTTCAAAGGTTTCAAACCGCATGAACCGAAGTTCACCCTTTTCATCCAAATAGGGATATAACCACCCTTTACCGCAATTAAAAGCATTTTCAGAAATATTCTTTAGGGTTCTGTGGAATCTCTTGTTGAATACTGTTTCAAGTGCTTCTGCATATGCTTCGTTTTCGGTGTCGAATGTTATGGGGTTACCAACAAAGAAATTAACCTTTTGGTCAACCATCTTTTTGTACTGATTATCAACAATCTTGTTGTTCGGCAGATTGTCAACCTCTTGCAGCTTGCCATCCTTGCCGATTACAGTTCTTTTGCGTTGTAAGATGTCATGCTCCCCGTTGTAATATCTTTCACCTTCAAGCATTTCTTTTCTTTCTTTGCTTTGCTTCCATCGTAACAGTTCTATTTCAATAAACTGTTTATCACTTATATTCTTTCCAACCACTGTTGATGTAATGCCCACATCTTCAGGTGTTGAAAAAGGGTTCAAAAGTCTGTGTTTATTCTTTGAAAGTCCAAACAATTATTTCACACCTTTCTCTATGTTATATTTGTGTCCATGTTCCCGCAACAAGATGACAACCATAAAAATCAATGTTGCTTCCTTCGGGGATTGTTGGGGTCTGTCCGTAGAATGTACAATTCGAATAATTTGTATTATACGAACCGGATATTGTGCCGCTATAATTGTATATGCTGCAATCGTAACACCCCATAGCATATCCATTCGGAAGGTATCCTTCATGGATGTCGCATCTGTCGAATTGGGTTACATCACCACTAAGGGAGCAATTATAAATTTTGCAATTTTTGTATGCGATGAAATCATTGCCGTCATCACCTCGATAACTCAATGATGCACTGATTCTTCGGCTGCGAAGTTCACAATGTATAAATTCACCGCAAACCGAACTATATGCCGTTGCACTTTGAAATATCGAATTCACGGCATTAAATCTTGCCGATGTGTAATCATCGATAGCTATGCAATTAATGATTTTGTTAAATATAACATTCTCCCACATGGAAGTATAAGCTGTTACACCATCACCGATTGTAATGTTAAAATTAATGATGGGCTTACCGATTCCAACAAAATTCAGATTTTTCGCAATAGTCAAAACTCCCGAATCGTTGTAATTCCCATATATACCGGGCATTACAAGAATAGTATCACCATCTGAAGCTTCGGAAACAGCCTGATTGAATATCGTCAACGCATCCGATGTTACAATATAGTCGCAATCAGCGGTAAATCCAATCTTCTTAAAGCCACCGCCCGAACCCAATTCAGTTCCGTTTGCAAATATCCTTCCATCACGTTTAACAACGAATGCATTTTTTCTTTTTGAAGCTGTTCCGTTGCCGACAATAAACATTGCATCCGCATCAACTTCGTTATACATACCGACCGCCATTTGACCTTGTGCATCGGCTGTTGTTCCCATGCCCATTGCAACAGATTGTGATTTATTCGCATTGACAGATTCACCAACCGCAAAAGATGCTCTGCCCAATGCCTTTGCATTCTTTCCCATAGCAACAGATACATCACCGCTTGCTTCGGCATCTGCACCCGATGTAAATGCTGCATATCCTTTCGCATATGTCCTGATGCCTTGTGCGTGTGCGAATGTTCCCGAAGCTTCTGTCTGCTGTCCTTCCGCATGGGATGATTGCCCTGAAGCTATTGTCTGATATCCTTCAGCATGAGATTGTGCTGCACTTGCTACAGTTCCGTTGCCTTCTGTGTGGGAAGCAAATGCATTTGCTTGTGTGCCGACACCTTCTGCGTGTGATTGTGCACCTTTGGCAATGGTGTTCATTCCTTCAGCATGAGATTGCGAACCAAGTGCTTGTGTTGACATTCCTTCAGCATGAGAACCACCACCCACCGCAATAGTCTGTTGACCTTCTGCATGGGAATTTCCACCCGAAGCCTTTGTTTTGTGTCCTTCTGCATGGGATTCATTGCCAACCGCCACACAGCCGTTACCCTCGGCATGGGCTGCATAAGATGCATAATTATTTACACCCTCGGCATGAGAATAAAAACCATCTGCAATATTATATCCACCTTCAGCTGAAGAACAAGTCCCCAAAGCCTTGTTATTCTTTCCGATAGCAAAAGCATTGTATGTTATAAGCACAACACCTTCTTCGGGCTTGTTATGTACATGAAAGGTATAATCTGCAATGCCATCATCTGTATCTTCGATTATGGCATCAAATCCAAGACTATCTTCGGAATATGTAACCACATTATTTGACACCGCTGTTATTGTTCCGCAAGAATTGTAATGGTTCTTGTTGACAATAGAAAACATATCACCAACCGCATACGATGGTGTTACAAAGCTTGTATCTGTGTTATTTGCAGTGGAAATAACGGGAATTACCTTTGTTTTGCTTAAATATATCTTCTTGTTGTCAAGGTCAATGGATTTGATATAATATGCCTTGCAGCTTGCAATATTATCGTTTATGGCAAAGTTTCCGTTTTCGTCTGTTACCGAAGCATTGCCACCGCCATTTTTTTCGATTTCGGCAAACTTATTTGTTACCGCACTATTTGCAATGGGGTTGTACGAATCAGCATCAAGTGCTGTGTCAACAACAACTTGTTCGGGAAGGTTTTCGCACAGTTCTTCAATATCTTCTTTTGCTTCAAGCACTTCCGCTTTAATCTCTAACATTTCCCCGATTATGTCAGATGTACCGCCTGGGGTTGTACCTGATTCGGGGTCAGCAGCAGTAAACGCAAGAACTGTTGTTTCAGCGGTCTGTGATTTTACAACCTTACCATTTACAGTATATCGAAGTTCGCATTGACCTTCACCGACATGGGCTGTATCTGTCAAAGTTATATTCCAATATCCGCATTCTTTGACTATTTCCAATTCAATCAAATATGGTTCGGTATCACCGCATCTTTTATGCCACAGTTCAAAAGTACCTTCACCATATACATTTCGCCATACGTTTATTTCGGGGATGCGTACTCTTCGCACAAGGTGTTCACCTTGCTTTCCGATATATACTTGACCAAGTACTATACTTTCTTCAATCATATTTTCAAGTTCCTTTCACTTTAGTCAAAGCTGAATGTTTCAGGCAACAAGATTTTTGAAACACCATATCGCATGGAATCCATGCCGTGTGAAAACTCATGGTCGGGCTTATCTGTCGGTTTTCCGTTCTTATCCTTTGCCCAACAGTAATTTGTGATTTCTTTCCAAAACTCAACGCATTTCGGATGCACTATAATTTCATAGTTCTGTATAAGCTGTATTCCGTGATTAACCGAATCACTACCTTTTCGGGAAGGTTCTGCGTTTATGCCTTCATCCCGAAGTTCCGCAATTGATTTCGGTTCGGCACTATCGCATATAATTCTTTGCCCACCATATCCCATGTCTTTTATTGCATTTGCTATTACCTTATTTGTAACACCGGTTCTATACCATTCATCGAATATGTATATCTTCATGTTAGTGTTATCGACCATTTCGCAAACAAATGCATTGGGGTCTGTAAAACCAAAGTCAAGGTTGAATGCTGATTTAATGCCTGGTATTTTCCGTATTTCATTAACATTAAATTCTTCGACTTTTACATTCTCATATATAAGACCATCAGCAATTCCGAATTCACCAAGCCCCGCAACCCTATATCTTCGGGGGTTGTTTTTCTTCATCTGCTCAAACAATTGTAAGTCAGTTTCGGAAAGATAAGGGTTGTCTTTGTATGTTGTTGTCATTGCAAGAACGTTGTCTGCGGGAGTATCGAAGAATTTTTTCTTCGCAAAATGATTTGCAGACCATGGGTTGAATGTTGCTGTGATGCGTTTCCAATATCCTTCAGGCAATTGTCCACGAATAGATTCGTTAAGGGTATCGAAATCATCTTCACTTGATATTTCATAGAATTCTTCAAACCATAAGAAACACAAGAAACCAATCGGAACAGATATTGATGTTATTTTAAAAGCATCATCAAGCCCACGGAACAGAATCTTTTGCCCCGTTGGTTTATATATCATTTCTAATGGTGAAATCGTGCAACTCCAATGTTCTTCAACCCCAAGCTGATGAATTGCCCATTTCAAATCCGAATAGCAAGAATCACGCAATGTTCTTTCGGTTCTTCTGACAACCAATGTATTTGCCAAAGGGTATTTCATCATGTGGTAAATATGCCACAAGGCTGCGTGTTTTGATTTTCCGCTACCTCTTGAACCCTTACAAATAACATAAGTCTTTTTTGTTTTCCAAAATTCGTTATAAGCGGGAAGAACGATTTCAGACAACTTTTTTACTGTTGCCATATCCTCTTATTCACCCAAATCATCAATTATTGTCACACCGACATTACTGTTAATATCAAGCTTTTCTGTTGCTTTGAATCCCGCTCGGTCAAGAATATCTTTTGCAGCCATATAACGAACCATTTCACTTTTCGCAGTTAAAAGCTTTATTTGCGTTTTAAATGCCTTTGCTGCAACTTCTCTGATGCTATCTTTAAGGGCAGTATTGTATTCATCCATAAATTCAGCATCTTTTTTCCAATTACAAATTGTTGCTTCCGAAACATTCAGTGCTTTTGCCATTTCTTTTTGTGTCTTTTCACCTGATGCCATCATTTCAATACATTTAAGCTGTTTTGAATTTAACATTTAACTACCCCCTTTTCATTTAAATTTATTTAAACAACAAAAAACACCCAGGGCAAACCGCCCCAAGTGTTTTCACATCATTTCACGATAGTATTATAGCATATTAAAAACTATTATTTCCTCTTATCTTTTATTTTTGGCTTAAAAATTCTCTGTTTTTTTCTGCGAATGCCCTCAATGCTTGTTTGTGAAGGAACAGTGTGTGCGAATATGAAAAGTTCATTTCAACCGCTATGAATTCCCATTCTTTTTGATTCAAGTACCGAAGAATCAATATCAATCTGTAATCATCGTTATCAATGGAATCAATCTTCTGCGTTATTTCCGCATGAAGCCTTCTCAAATCATTCACAGCCTTTTTGATTTTTTCTTCACATTCGATAACAGCAATTACATCCCTTTCAAGTTTGTCATTGCAATGTGTTGTCTGAACCTTGTCCGCATCGGAAGAACCCGAACCAATGCTTTCGGCTTTAATTCGAAGCATTACAAGTTCTTCTTCTTTTGCCTTTATAAAGGAATTTATTCTTTTTGCCTTTTTTAAATATTGTTTTGCTTGCAACTTAAATTCCCCCTTTAAATATGTTTTTAATCTTTGCAAAGAATTGTTTGCGTTTCCATTTTCTTTCAGCTTTAAGGAATGCCTTCAGTAATCGTTTAGATTGCTTCCTTGACAGTGTTATTGTTCCGGTGAAAGAATCATATAGTCCGCTGCATTCCTTGCTATTTGCTTCGTCTGCTGCGATTATAGGTGCATCCATTACAGAAAAGTTTTCGACTTCTTTTCCGTCAATGAATATTTTGGCATCCGTTTTGATAAAATTATCACCCATGTTCAAACACCTTTATATTCTTCACTTCAACATGGTCGAATTCCATCTTGTTCTTCAGCTTTTCTTTGATGATTTCCGGGTATTCTGTCAAAAGGAATTTGGTGTCAAGTCCTTTGATTATCTCGGTAACTTCTACAGTGTAAGTAATGGTGTGTATTTTTTTCATTTTACTTTTCCCCCCGTCATTTCTTTTACAAGGTTGTCAATATCTGTATAGACATCTGTTATATAATAATCATTGCCATTGGGATTATCTAAACTTCGCTCTATGGAATCACATATTCTATCCCTCAACCTCTCCGCAAACTCTTTTATTGCTTCGGCTTTAAGTTTCTTGATTG
>JAEIGA010010181.1_pt1 | contig 14245 bp, 9 predicted proteins | sample 9270691 | NCBI WGS metagenome assembly JAEIGA01 (sample SAMN17057246, study PRJNA624740) | gut metagenome | biome: biome; isolation source: fecal sample | host: Bos grunniens | place: China: Xizang | collected 2019 | reverse complement strand
CGATTCTCGACGCAGGAGCGCGAGCCGACTATTTTTACATAGTGGGTATGCATAATCATATTTAGTTTTTGCCTCTACCCTCGTTTTGCCTGTTGTTTAGTTCATTGATCCGGCCTTGTGGGCTTTCAATGTGGGGCGGCTTTGCGAAGAAGAGATGTTGCAACGCAAGCTTAGCATATAAATTTGCTCATGTCAAGAGGACGAGAAAAGTTTTTTTGTTTTTTGTGTAAAAAAGTTACTATTGCCTCTGTTGACTAAGCTTATGATGTTGCCTTGCTGCGCGTTACGCATATTAGACACCGAAAACGGCAGAGCGTTCAATAAAAAACGTGATTTTTTATTTTTTTGTGATGTTCAATTTTTGTTGATAGCTCCACAAATAGCAATTTGTAGAAGTACGAGGGACGAATTCCGACCTGTTAACTTGTGTGTTCCGCGCCTTACGGCGCAAAGATAGCAAAGCTCAGCATAAGCTGCCACCCGCGCTTTGAGCGCGGAACTCTTAAACTCGCACTTCCTTTTGGCAATTTACTCATTCGCGGGAAAATCAGCTCTGACTTATTTTCCCGGTCTCACAGAGAAAACCATGAGACCGGGAACGGAACGAGGCTTAAGCAGACTTTTGCGTTTTGGGGGCGGGCTTTTTACGCTTTTTTTCGGGACAGACCAGAGGATGGATGAACTTGGTTTGGCTCACAGCGGGGTGCTCTTTTATGGTAGAGTAGCCATCCGCTATGGGTTGCACTTCCAGTTTGTCGGCAATGCGCTCGCTGAGTTTTTGCACGTGGGTGATAATACCGACCAGCTTGCCGTTTGCTCGCATCGATTCCAGGCAGGAGACAACTTGTTGCAGGGTGTCGTCATCCAAGGTGCCGAAGCCTTCGTCTAAGAACAGGGTATCGATGCCGGTTCTGCTCGCCATGCGAGAGAGCCCGAGAGCAAGGCTGAGGCTGACAATGAAGCGCTCGCCGCCGGACAGATTGCTGCTGTCTCGCAGAATGTTATCACCCAACTGATTGTCGATAACAGCCAAGCCCAGGGCATTATTTTTGGTGCTATTGCGAATCAGCCTGTAGCGTGTGGAAAGGTGCTGCAATTCACAGTTTGCGTGGTATACTAAGGAATCGAAGGTGATTTGCTGAGCATAACGCATGAAGGCTTCTTTACTTGAGCCCAGTACCCTATACAGTTCCGTCCAAAGGTTCAATTCTTGAGAAATCTTGTCTCGCTGAGCCTTATTGGTGGCATTTTGTGCTCGGGTGCTTTCTGCCGTGTGCAGTTGAATCTTCAGTTCCTGAAGGAAACCGTTGATGACGTCGATTTGTTCCTGCTTATCATTTTTAGCTTTTTTGAGCGCGTTGAGGCATACATTGGGCTCAAAATCGATATGCTGCAAGAGTTGTTCAAGTTGCTGTTGTTCTTCTTCTAACGCTGTTTGGGTGGTTGCACGTTTCAGCTCCAGCTCAGCGTGTTGACGGCGTAAGGCTTCCACTTGATTAATGCAGGCTGCCGCAGCGGAGTACTCTGCCTCGTTGGCAAAGTTTTCCTGCGCAAGAGCGGCGGTTAATGCTTGCTCCTGCATTTCTTTTTCCATGCGAGCCTCGTTCATTTGGTCAACGTGCTGAGTCAAAGCAGTTTGTGCTGTTTCAAGGGCTTGCCCGGCTTGTGCCAAGGTAGCATTAGCCTGATTCATAGCATTGGTAATGCTGTTTTTTTCGGCATCGCAACGGGCCAGCAGGCGAGCATAGGTGTTACCCTCTCCCCATTGTTGCTTAAATTGCGCAAGGGTGTTTTGCAGGGTATGGAGTGCCTCGTTGCTCTCGTTGCGGGCTTGCTCGTCATTACCCTGTGCGCTATTCACGCGATGTTCCGCCTGGCTGTGCTTGGTTTCTCTTGCTGCCAAGGTTTGCTTTTGCTGTTGGATACGTTGCACTGTTTCGTTGTACGTCTTAACCCGATTGCTAAGATTTTTCATGAGTTTGTTGGCCTTAACAAAGGAATCCGGTACCGCAACAGTCGGCGGAAGCTCGTTAACAAAATCCATTCGCAATTCAGAGATTTGCAATTGTTGGAGTAATTGCTCCAGCTGGTGCTCTAAGTTGTCCACAACGGGAGTTTGCTGCGCCATGGTGGAGACTGTCTCTGCCAGATTCTCCGGAATATTCTCTAACTGACATGTTTGCAAACATTCTGTCACCGCCAGATGTTGCTGCTGACTTTGATTGTTGAGGTTGGCGTAGTGCGTTTCTGCAACAAGGAGCTTTTGTTGCAGCGTGGTCTGCTTTTGCTGAGCTGCAGCCATTGTTTGCTGCGCTTTTTTGGCTTCTTCCTTAGCTTGTTCCCATTCTGCGTTCTTGCGTGCGTGGCGCTTTCCGGGTGTGGGAGAACCGCAGCAGGGGCAGGTCTCATATTTGCCGTCTACGAATTCTTGGTAAATAACACTCAGCTGCTCTTCAATGTTGAGAAGCTTGCGTATGTTGTCCGCCTTTTCTTGCAACAGAGCGGCTGTTTGTTGAAGTTGATTGATATCCGGCAGCTTTGCCAGTTCAGCACGAATGTCGGCTACTTCTTCTTGCTTTTCTGTAAGGCTCTTAAGCGTTGCCGACAATGTTTTGGCGTTGTCGTTCAAGGCGCGCAAATGGCTGTAATGGGACTTCCAGGTCTTCACGTCCATACCTTCCAAAATGGCATTGAGTGCATTTTGGGTGTTATCGCGTTGTTGAAGGAGGAGCTCGTGAGCAGGCAATGCGGTACGCTGTTTATCTCCTTGTGCCCACTGCTCTAAGAGCAAGGTTAAACGCGGCAGCTTTTCGTTAAGCGCTTGAGCATCCTGATACTCTTCTAATTGGGCTGTGCTGGTATTAAGTTCGTTGCGAATGCTCTGCAACTCCTTGGCTGCGTCCTGAAGCTGTGTTTTTTCCTCAGACAAGGTGGCGCTTGCCTTATCCGCCTGTTGTTTTTTATGCCTAGCGGTTGTCCGCAGCTCTTGCAGCTGCTGTTCCTGCGGTAGCATCTCATCGGTAAGCTGGTTTCGGCGTGCTGCATTTTGCTTGAGCTGTGCCTCTAAATCCGCGATAGTGGTTTGATGCTCCTCGCTGATGCGAGCCAGCTCCCGTTTCGCGTTGTTTAATGAGGCTTGCCTCTCGGGCAGATTTTGCTCAAAAGACTTATATGCACGGCGTGCTTGTTGTGCTGCGGCAAAAGCAGGTTGAACCCGAGCGGCCTTTTCTCCCTGACTCAGCTTGTCCAACGAACCTTTTTCCTTGAATTGTTGGATTTCCTGATTAGCCTCATTGTGATTACGTGTTTTGGTAACAATTCTTTCGCGGGATTCTTCTATCTGTTCCAAACGCAGAATGTTTGCCTCCATGGTGCTGTGTAACTCAAACTCTACTTTGTACAGGTTTTCAGTTTGTGCGATTTTTTGTACCAGCGCTTGGTACTCTTCCTCGCTGATACCTTCTATGATGGGGTATTGCTTCAACTCGTTTTCGAGCGCAGACTTTTTCTCTTGAGCTTTTTCACCGATTTTTCCGTAAATCTCCGTTCCGGTAATGGCTTCCAATGCGGCGGATTTCTCTTCAATTCCGGCTTTGAGGAATGCATCAAACTCTCCCTGCGCAAGCATGATGCAGCGCTTGAAATTATCAAAACTAATGCCGGTTACCTCCTTTACTTGGGTAGCTTCGCGGGCGTGGGGTTTGTTTTCGATAATGGCACGTTCGCCATTGGGCAACAGTTCTGCAACGGTATGATGGAAATTACCGAAAGGATTTGCTCCATTTGAGGTTTTTTGCCATGCTTGGCAGTGGTAGTGTTTATCTCCATGTGTGAACCACACCTCTGCGTTAAAGCCGGCGGCACCGCGCGTCATGATTTCGTTTTTTTCGTTGGTGATGGAGTGATTTTGACGGGGGGTTCTTCCATACAGTGCCAGGCAGATGGCATCCATGATGGTGGTTTTGCCGGAGCCGGTGGGGCCTGTGATGAGGAAGATACCGGCAGTGCTCAGCGTCTCGTGGGTGAAGTCAATTTCGTATTCACCTGCGAGAGAATTAATGTTGGAGAATTTAACTTTTTCGATTTTCATGTTTGGGATGGTTGGGTTAGTTGTGAGAGATTTCTGCGAGGATCGTGCGGAAGCATTCGAGGAGGTCGCTCTTGCGCTCTTCTGTCATTTCTGCACACTCGGTATTCAGCTTAAGGTTGAAAATGTATTCCGGGCTGTAGTCCGTCAGCGTGTCTACCTGTTCGGTATTCACTTCCATGGACTCGTTTTGCTGAACCAGGGTAACGCTCAGGTGGCGCATGAAGGGGAGTTTTCTCCATTCTTCTGCTTTTGTGTGCAGTGCAAGAGTGGTGATATCCTTGCCGGTGTAGCGTAGCTCCAAGCTCAAAGCCGGAAAGTTTTTGTCGCGAAGTAAGGGGGAATCCTCCTGATGGAGTTCGTCTTCCAGCGCTTGGAGCTCTTCTGCATTGGCGCAGGTGCGTGAGACGTACGAGACAAAGACCGGTACCGGTATGGATTCTGCCGTTTGTGTGGTGCCATCCGTTTCTACCAGTACCACGCGGTGCTCGTTGTCTGCTTCATCCACGCCCATGGCAAGGGGACTGCCGCAATAGCGGATGCGGCCTCCACTCAGCGAATATCCCTTATGAATATGCCCCAAGGCCACATAATCAAACACCGGCGGGAAAATGTCCGGCTCTGCACAATCCACATACCCAATGACAGAGCGGGTCGATTCTGTCGGTTTTGCTCCTTGGACCGGCAAATGTCCCATGCAAATGACGGGCAGGCTCGGGTGCTCGGCTTTCCATTCTTCTGCCAGCTTTGCAACCGTTGCATATACCTGTTCCACGCCGCGTATGTAGGAGAGTTGATAATCGCCCTCTTCATTGTTGACGGATACGTCTCTGACGCGCAGGAAGGGTACGGCGCATACTAAGCCTTGCGCCTTGCCGTCTGCGTCCGTCACTTCGATGAGGCAGTCCTTAGCGTTGTCCTTCTTAAGGCTGCTTACCAAGTGGGCATGATGGCGCTTCAGCAGGGGGGCTGAAGCGTCCAGTTGCGAGACGCCATCATGGTTGCCGCCGGTAAGGATGATGTTTTTGCACCCTGTGGAATCAGCGCGGCTAATGAATTGATGGAATTTTTCCAAAATTCCGTCCGATGGGGTGGCGTTGTCAAAGATGTCGCCGCTTACAAGGAGGGCGTCCACCTTTTTCTCGGCCATGACTCCCAAGAGCCAGTCCAAAAAGCAGGTGAACTCGTCCTCGCGGCTTTTGTCTTTCCAACGATTACCCAGATGCCAGTCTGATGTGTGTAATATTCTCATAGTGTGTAGTTTTTTTGTATTTTGTGTGTGGTGATTAAAGTGATGTGTGTCTGTTCCTTACGCATTCTCTGCCGACGAATTCCGCAAAGTCGTTCACCAGAATGGCGACGGCGGTGTCTGCGTCCACGTTCAGTTTTTTGATGTAGGGCGCCAGCATGGTTTTAAGCGCATACGTGCGTTTCTTCAGTTCTCTCAGCAACGAGCCTATGTTCTCGAGCACTTCCGTATACTGAAAGCGCAGGCCGGAACCGTTGTAGGGCAGCTCCAACTCGTTGAAACAGGCTTGTGCCCAGCGGGGTTCTGCGTAGAAAAACTGCTGTGGTGCATGTACCCAGAGCAGGGCCGAGGTGGTGCTCTTGGTCTGGAAATGGTTATGCCAGATGGGCATGTCGTCAATTCTGCGACGTTCCTTCATTTCTGTAACCTCTTCTAAGAAGCGGGTGATGTGCTCCTCTGCGTTTTCTCGGTTGATGCCATCGTAGAGCTTTCGGAAGAGGTCTCGGGTGTTTTCTGCTTCATGCTTGGCAAATTCGTGCAGCATGCCGTAGGCCATTCGATGAGCGAAGGGGCGCAGCAGTCGACTATTTTGGCCGAGAGGTTTCAAAGAGAACTCAACGATGGCGCATAAATTCTCCTCCTCGAGATTCCAGTGGTTCCGGAAATCGCATACAGCACGCCATTTGTACTGCTCCGTCTCCCATCTCTTGGCAAACACTTCCTTGTAGCGGGTAAGCCACTCCGTCAGCTTCGCTTTGTTAAGCGTGCTGCTATCCGTTTCTTCCCACTGGAATTCCAGCTTGGTGTTGATGTTGTCTAACTGAATGAGCAAATCCGTGCGTTGGGCTTCCAGAGCAGAGAGCTGGGCTTCTATATCCTGCAACTTTTGCTCGATGTCTCGTTTGTGTATTTCCAGAACGGTTTGTATATTGCCATGAGTGGACGGTAATCGGTCGAGCGGATATGTCGATTTAAGTCGATATGAGCGTAAAGGCGAAGTGGTTACAGGGGCTCTATCTGCTGAAATATAGAACATTTCATTAAGATATTCAATTTCCTCAACGCTTCGATTTGTTTTTTCGCTCAGCGCATCCAAATGTTGCTCGATTTTTTTGAAGTTAATTCTATTTAATCTGCATAGAGTCAGGGTTTTCACTAATAGTCTATAGAATTCAGGCTTTTCGATAAGGTAGGTCGGTTGCTGGAATTGTCTGAATTCGCATATCCACCATACAAGTAAGGTGTCGAAGGGGAAAAATCGCACAGAGGGAACCGAGTCGATAAGCATTTCCATGAGAGCTGCTTTGCCGGTGAGTAGGCAAACGCGCATGCCTTCCTCGATTTCCGCTCTTTTTGACACGAGAAGCTGAATTTTTGCCATGTCTTCCTCGCGTATAGCGGCTTCCCACTCGGTGCGAGCATTTTTTTTCACCACCCTTTCACGGTTTTTGAGGAGCTTTTCTTTTCCTTTATCTCGGGAACTGAGGTAACCATATTGGTTAATGGAGTAGATGTCCATTTGAATCCCCATGCCATCGAGCTTAAGCTGGATGCGTTCTGCTCGGGGGACACGATCGGTGATAAGGACTATATGGCTTGATTGGGTAGCGCTTGCCTCTTTGGTAAGGAGGTCGACCATGGCTTCTGATTTGCTTTTAGTGGGGTCCAACCAAGCGAGCCGTATGGTAGCCGGGGTGGCATTCGCGCGTGCATCGATGATATCTGCCATGGGGTATCTTTTGTCCTCATCTGCCAGAAGAATCATTTGTTTGTGATTGTGCAGTAAGGGAATATGGATATTTTGTAAAAACTCCATGGCAGTAGGGTGCTTTAAGGCACCGTCCTCAATGTAGACGGGGAGGGCTTCTGTGAGAGAAAATAACTGTGCGGAAGCAGCGCGGTTTTTCAAATCATCTCCGTCTGCTTCAAAGGGGTCGTATAACTCGCCGTTGTCTCGCACGCTGAGGGTCAGCAGAGACTTGAGCCCTTGTTGGGGGACACTGTTCAGCATGAAACGCTCGCGGATAGAAAGCAGGAAGTTGGTGTCTTGTGAAATGAGAACCATGACTTTCTTCCCGAACTTTTCAGCGATGGCTTGAGAAAGAGCAATTTTTTCTGTTGCATCTTCCCATTCACCGGAATCGTTGTAGGCTAGTTTTCTGCTGGCGGAGACTTCCGCTTTTGGGGAGTTCATGATGTACAGCGAGCTCCTTCTGTGCGGTTTCTCCCATTCAATCATGCTTTTAAGGGCGGAGAAGAAGCATTCGCTTTGGTATGGTACGCTTTCCGTTTCCTTGTCGTCATAGAAACCATGCGTCGAGGTTGCGATGTATTCCGGTAACGAGGTGAGCGCCTTAATGCCGGGGCTTACCATCAGGAAGGAAACGTCTTCAAAAGCGAAGCTTGACCATATTCTTGCCCACAGTGTGCCGATGCCTTGGCCGGTAACGGCATCAGACGCTAAAAAGACGTAATCTGCTTGGGCCAAAATCTGATGATAGTGGTTGATTAGGTCTCGACGGCGGCGGAGTTGTTCCTTCTGTTTTTCAAAGTCGCGCTCCTGAGATGGGTCGGAAAAAATAAGCATGGTATGTTATAAAAGTTTAAGCTGTAATGTTGTTTTGTGCTGCAAAAGTAGCCAAGGCGTATTGCTGGCGTTTGTAAGGGGAATGCAGATCTCCGTTAGGGGCGATGCAGCCACGCATCAGCGGCAAGACGACATGGCAGGCGGGAAGGCGTTTGCGGATGAGTTCAAACTGCGGTTCATCATCAGAAATGAGGATGTTCTGGCGTTTCCGCTCATTTATGTCGCTTGTACCGATGTGGCTCAAAAGTGCATGCGTTTCGCTCATATAGGAAGAGAGCGGATGGCATACCTGAAACAGGTGCTTCCACGAGGCCATTTTCGCTTCCAGCTCGCTATCAAGAGCGTTTTTCATGATGCGAATAACGACCGGAACTTTACGCTGGTACAAATCATGCAGGTTATAAATGAATTGTTTTCCCTTGTTGTGGATAAAGATATCAATCAACTTGGCTCGGGTCATGAAGAGTGAGGATGATTTGACCAAGACCTCAAAATATTCCTTTTGAGTGAGTTTTTTCGGACGCTGCTGCACCGGGGCTTCCTGGTGCAGGTTTTTGAGTGCGCTGAGTTTAGTTGTATTCTCAATCGGTTGCTTCGGGGGCTGGGTAGAGGAGGTATCTTTAATCACAGAGTTGGTGGAGGAAGGGTTCGTTTCTTCCTCGAGCTTGTCGCTCAGCGGTGCATTTTCCGTTTGCTTCGTTTTTTCTGTTTGAGTATAAACAGGCTGGGCATCAAGCGGCCAAAAGGAAAACTCTACATGGGAGTCTAATCTCAGCTGTTTTGCGGTACGTTGGCGGGGAATAGACCCGTTCATCAGGGTCAAAGCGCGGGTGCAGTGGTCGCTGCTGGCGTCCGTATCACAGGAACTCAGGTTATAGATGGCGGCTGTTAAATTGTAGTCTTCGGTGAGAAGAATTTGGTTTCGCGTAAGGCAATGCTGAGCAAGCAGCTTGCAGAACGCTCTATCCGCATGGAGTGTTTTGTTGAACTCCTTTTTCAATTGAAAATATTGGGGCTGTTCATCGATGAGTTGAAGAGCTTGCGAAGCCGCGAGCTGTTTCTCCAAGGTGCCGGATGTTGCCAACTTCTTCAGTTCATTGCGTACCTGGTGGATGATGATGAGTTTCTTGCCCTTGCTGAGAAGAATGGGGCCGAAAGTCTTAACGAAGTTAGAAAAATGCTTTTCTATGAGGGTACAGGTATCCACATAGATGCAATCTGCATTCAAGAAAGAGGAAATAATGCGGTCGCGAATAGTACGCAACCCCTCATCTGTAAGGGATGTCGTGGTCATAATTTTTGTTAGTGCTCGTGGGGATAGCTTATCTTTGTGGTGGAACTACTGCCAACCTCCATTTTTGGTCGGCTTCCGGTTTTTTTTGTAAGCTAGCCTAAAAAGCTAACCCCTTTATAGCATAAAAAGATATGTTTTGTCAAGATAGTAAGGCAATTTTTTTTACTTTTTTGTAAAAAAAAGTGAATTTAATCGGGCGTTCTCCTGTCCGTATACGGATGGAGAACGCCCGGGAAACTATCAACGATGACGTGTTTATCAGTGAGTCTGTAGTAGTTGTACTACATTATGTATCAAAAGTTTAACGCGTTCTATGCCTTCGGTGTTGCGTTCGAATGTGGATTCATTCATGTACAACGACCGCTTTATTTCCAGCATGTAGGAATGAACAAGTGGATTGCCGAAAAAGTCGGATGGAACTAAGGAGCCGGCAAAAGGCGCGTTGAGGCTACAAGTAAAACCGAGTTGTTTGATTGTAGCAGCTAAGTTCGCAAGAGTCGATTCGGAATAATGGGGGGTATCGAAGCCAATGCATACATCCGGTGTTTCCTCACCTTGTCCGCTGCCCATGTTATAGGAGGCCGGATAGCTGTGCAAATCTAAAATCATTGCTCGGCCGTATCGGCGCAATGATTCTGCGCAATGTTGATTCAGTTGTTGGTGGTGCGGGTGGTAATATTTTTCGAGTAGCAGTTCTCTCTCTGGCTGACTTGGCTTGTGGCGGAGCAGGCGGCCTTTATAATCTCTTTCGTAAATGACGCCTTGCCCGTATTGAGCCGCCGTTTCGAGAGCGTCATCGACAAATCGCTCCGTGTCGACTACGATGCGTGCTGTTTTTGCCACAACCGGATAGATTGTTTCGGAAGCGTCAATCCATTCATCTGTGTATAAATCAGCCATGTGCCGGACGACGGAAAATAATTCATCGCCGTCCAACAGGAAAGGTATATCTCCGGGAATTTCTAATCCCGCATGGGGTATATTAACGATGAGGGGAATCATGCTCTGTATGAATATTTAGTCATGCCATGCATCCTTGAAGGAGCCGCAGCTTGCTTGTGCCACATCGCTACGGGCTGCAAGCCATTTCATGACGGCGGCTCGTTGTTCTTCTATTGCTAGCTTCTTGTCTACAGAATGGGCTGTAAAATGCCAGCCTTCATCGGACATGGCACCACCGCAATGAAGCCCATTTCCTTCGATGCATGCTGTTATAAATTCCTGCCAAAACAGGTCACCTTCCTGTGACATTGTTTTGCCCTTGAATTGAAAACGGATTTCAAAACAAAGCTCTTGGAACTCACCCAAGTGATATTTCTTGCGTAGCCGTTTCTTCATAGCCGGCGGAAGTGGTCCTTAAAGCGGCTTATTCAGCATAGCCGACGGTTTGGTGGAGCATGGCCTTTTTACCGTCGGTAAGCTCTAGCTCTCGGGTAAGGGCAGGGCGATCGGTCATGCCGCGAATCACAGTTTGCATGCCTTTTGAGGTGGCGTACAAATAGACGTTTTGGTAGGCCGAGCCCACGTGTGCGGCTCCCCAGCCTTCTTCTTTTGCTACATACAAAAGGTGCAGGGGAGCTTTCGTAACAAAATCCTGTTGATTACAGAGCGGAATCAGGTTTTTATCATTAACCTTAACCAAGGTGTTGTTTGCGGCTTCGTAGCGCCAGGTTCCATCTTCCGTCAGCACGTAGAGCTCCATATTCTGTTTATTGCGAGCTGTGGGAATGGTGCGGGTACCTCGTTCATTCATGCCCCAGGCCACCCAAAGAATTTCACTGAGCGTCTGGTCGTCCACTTTATGCTCCGGGTTATAGGTGCGCCCGGTTTGGCGTGCGGCAATGGCCTCCATCAGCGGCATGCCACCGGTAGTAACAGGTTTCGGAAGTTGTTTTACTTCTGCGCCCATGCCGGTAAAAGCAAGTGCGCACAGGGTAAGGCCGGTTATGATGTTGCGTTTCATACTATATAGGGATAAACTTAAATCTGTGATAACATTCAATCCTTAGATTCCCTTTTCAATCTCTTTATTTGGGAAAGGTTTTGTACCTGCGCCTCGCGTGCCTCTGCCGTGGGGGCCACGACGATGAGGTGCATGTAGACGGGCGGCTCATCAAATGATAATATACTCGTCAATCGCACGCAGCATTCCGCGGCATAAGTTCCTTCTTTTGGTTCAAAGCAGTACCAAGTTGCTTTTTTACCCGCGGTGGTGCTTTTAATGGTGGTGGCTCCGTTCGGTTTTTCAAAATCAGGATGCGAACCTAAATAAATACCGAAGTAATCAGAAGGTGCATTGATCTTGACTAATTTGGCGTAGGATGTGTAGATAAAATCACATCCTGGATTGATGGTGCGGGCGTATCCTTCAGGTACAGGTACCTCAAAATTCATTTCATTGAAAAAGCTAATCTTATCCTTGCGGGCCTTCAGATGGCGTACCCCCGGCCCGATCCGGAGGCCGCAGATGGCTTTTTCAGCCCACTCACGGCATTTGTCGGGTGTGGCAATATGGTTGTCGGCAAACAAAATGCGCAGTCGAATCAGGGAACCGTCTGTATGGCGAATCATGGCAATACCGAACAAATCAGCGCCGGATGCCTGCTGCGGAGTATCTTTGCGAATAGCGTAGATGACGTTTTCATTCAGCTTCTTTGTTTCAAAGCTGCTTCCCTTACGCGAGAAATTGCCCAGAATCTCTCGCGCTTGCGTTTCAAAATCAGTATCAGCCAAAGCATTGAACTCTTCAGCGTAAACGGCTATGCGGTCGGCACCATCGCCCACCCAAATCAGGGTTTCATCATCTCCGGGGTCAGCTTCCATGATGGCTGTGGTGCGCTGGCCGTATACGGCCTCTTGTGGCATATCAAGAATTAAGCGTTCATTCAAAGCTGCCATATCTGCAGCAAGTAGGCTTGTTGCACTTAATAGAATAGTTGTTAATGTTTTCTTCATGATGCTGTCATACTATCATGCGGGGGGCCAAGTGTCAAGTTTGTGTAACCGAAGCATATTATTTTCTTGTTTTTCAAGGGTGGACAGGTACAATGGAAGACATGGAACGAGATAAAAGGATTTCATTTTTGTGTAAAGTTATATCCTCCGTATTTGTGGGTGTTACTGCGGTGGGGGTGCCCTCTGTTTCTTACGGAGAGGAGACGTCTAGCATAGCCGCGGCTCAGAATATGTCTGCCGAGGAACAATATGAGTTGGCTAACAACTATTTGGTAGGAATAGGAGGTGTTGAGCAGTCGCCGGAGAAATTTTTGAACTTATTGTATTCTGCTGCTCAGGCAGGATATGATAAGGCTGTGGTGGATATTGCGTGCTTGTTGTTGGAGGGTAGTTTTGTTCCTAAATCTGTCGAGAATGGTTCGCTCATGTTGAACGAGGAGGTGGCAAAAGGAAGTGCGTATGCCATGGGATGCATGGGAGCTATTAAGTGTATTGGCATGTATGGTCTCCCTCAGGATGTGCCCGGTGGATTGAAATTGTTGAAAGAGGCTGTAGAAAAAGGTGATGCGGATTCAATGGCTGCGCTGGGGATGTTTAAGATGGCGGGGATAGAAGGAGGGGAACATGAGGTTCAAGAAGGTATACGAATGATTCAGCTGGCTCTGCAACAAGAAAATGAGGCAGCCATGTTTTTGTGGGGGCTGGCTAAGTTGAATGGCTGCCCTGGTGTGTCGAAAAATGAAACCGAGGCCGTTAACTGGTTGAAGAAAGCTGCTGATAAAGGTTTTGTCTCAGCCATGCCTATTTTGGGTAATTTGTTGATTCAAGGTAAGGGCGCAACGCGGGATGTTTTCTCGGGGATGGATTATCTACGTAGGGCTGTTATAGCAGATGATGCTACTGCGATGGTGATTTTGGCAAAAATATACTCGGATGGGATCATTGTCCAAGAAGATGCTTCGTTGGCTGTCAGATTGTTGAATCGTGCTGTTGAGCTGGAAGATGCCGAGGCGCAGGCTCTTTTGGGGGATTTATATTTGCAAGGTAAGGGAGTCACTCAATCAGATAATGTGGCGGTAAAGTGGTATCGAAAAGCTGCTGAACAAGGTCATATCATGGCTCAGGTTTCGCTTGGTAATCTTTATATGATGGGTAAAGGTGTGCCTCAATCTGACGCAGCTGCTTTATCGTGGTGGCGCAGAGCAGCTGAACAGGATTCTGCTTTTGCTTGGTTTATGTTGGGGCGTGCCTATTCTGAAGGTATCGGCGTTGCTTGTTCATCTCAGGAGGCTGAGAATTGCTTTAATAAGGCAGTTGAAATTGCGCTCACAATGGAAGATGGCCTTCATGAACAGTTGTTGAGCGATATTCAGAAGTATGTTTCAAGTAAAAAACAGGCACAAGCTCACCAGGTGTGTATTCGTGCGCAGGAGATGGGGGAGACCATAATGAATGTCTACAACCAAATGGAGAAGGAGCGGGCAGCAGGTCTTACGGACGGGGTATATCATCGTATGATTTCTCTAGCTAATATCGCAGAAAACTGTTTCCGAGAGATTCTGAATCATTCTTCGTCTTGTTCGGTATGCGGTCATCAGGCGCGGCAAGAGATGAGACAGATTGCTGTAGACGGTATTGCTAAAATGAATGATTTGAGGCAAACGTGCCAGAAGTGGATTAATCGAGGCTGCACCGGAGATTCATTTAATGATTTTATGGTCGGCTTTAAGGAGGGAATGGAACTTGTTCTTCCCATTTTGCCGCTTCTGGGTAATTGATGGAAGTTGCGAATGCCGCTTTGCATGCCCAATTTTTGCTTGTTTGCAAAAATTGGGCATGCTTTGTATCACAAGTAAACTTCACTTTTCTTGGCTATTATTGGAAGGATTGCAGAAAAGTTGAAAATCGTTGTAGAAAATTGCAAAATTTTTCCGTTGTATTTTCAGTGTTTTGCAACTTTTTGAAAAGAAAAGTGAAAATTTCTTCAAAAATAAGCTTGACGTTCGCGAAAGAAAAGTGTAGAATCAGCGGCACCCCGTCACGGGGCAGCCCGAAAGGCTAAGCCGCTCAAAT
>JAEIGA010010180.1_pt1 | contig 14245 bp, 11 predicted proteins | sample 9270691 | NCBI WGS metagenome assembly JAEIGA01 (sample SAMN17057246, study PRJNA624740) | gut metagenome | biome: biome; isolation source: fecal sample | host: Bos grunniens | place: China: Xizang | collected 2019 | reverse complement strand
TATGCTGACATAAGAAAAGGAGAGCATCTTCAATGGGGTACAAAGGTATTTGACTTTGGCAGAAACGAGGTTAAAAGCTTTTTAATTTCAAATGCTTGCTTCTGGCTAGATGAATATCACATTGATGGACTTCGTGTTGACGCGGTTGCTTCAATGCTTTATTTAGATTATGGCAGGGATGATGGTCACTGGATTGCAAACAAAGATGGTGGCAATAAAAACTATGAGGCAGTTGAGTTCTTACAAGAGCTTAACGAGACAGTTTTTAAAGACTACTCAGATGTTTGTATGATTGCGGAAGAAAGTACAGCATGGCCACTTGTTTCTAAGCCTGTTTATATGGGCGGTTTAGGATTTAATTTTAAGTGGAATATGGGCTGGATGAATGATATCCTTAGATATTTTTCAATGGAGGGTATCCATAAGAAATTTAATCACGATTTAATCACATTTTCATTCTTCTATGCTTTTTCAGAGAACTTTGTTCTTCCTATTTCACACGATGAAGTAGTTCACGGTAAGTGCTCGCTTATAAATAAAATGCCTGGTACCTATGAAGAGAAATTTGCAGGTGTGAGAGCATTCTTAGGTTATATGTATGCACATCCTGGTAAAAAGCTTTTATTTATGGGTACAGAGTTCGGTCAGTTTATTGAGTGGGATTACAAGAAAGGTCTTGATTGGCTTCTTTTAGATTATGATGCCCACAAGAATCTGCAGAATTATGTGAAAGAGCTTAATATGTTCTACAAAAAGAATTCACCATTCTGGCAGATAGATTATAGTTGGGAAGGCTTTAATTGGTTAGTGAGTGATGATAAGGACAATTCTGTTATCGCATTTACACGAACCGATGAAAATAAGGAGAAAATTATTGTTGTATGTAACTTTACACCAGTAGAACGCCCAATTTATAAAATAGGTGTTCCAGAAAAAGGTTCTTACGAAATAGTTTTCAATTCTGATTCAGAAAAATTCGGCGGTACGGGAGCAAAAATCAAAAAGACTTATAAAGCTCTTGATGAGCCTTATGGTGAGTATGGTCAATCAATTGATTTAAATCTACCGCCACTTACTACAATTTATTTAAAACATAAACCAACAAAAACTAAAAATGAAAATGGAAAGGAATGTAAAAACAATGGCAAAAAGAACTGAATGTATAGCTATGCTTTTAGCTGGTGGTCAGGGCTCTCGCCTTGGTGTACTTACAAAAAATATTGCAAAACCTGCAGTTCCTTATGGAGGAAAATACAGAATTATTGATTTCCCATTGTCCAACTGTACAAACTCGGGTATTTCAACAGTTGGTGTTTTAACACAATATCAACCACTCGTACTTAACGACTATATTGGTAGTGGTAGTACATGGGATTTAGACCGTGAAATCGGTGGTGGTGTTCATGTGCTTTCACCATATCAGGCTCTTAATGGTCAGGAATGGTATAAAGGTACTGCGAACGCAATTTATCAGAATATTCATTTTATCGATAGATATAATCCTGAGTATGTTGCTATTCTTTCAGGCGACCATATTTATAAAATGGATTATTCTGAAATGCTTAAATATCATAAAGAAAAAGACGCGGCTTGTACTATAGCTATGCTCGAGGTGCCGTGGGAAGAGGCTTCTCGTTTTGGTCTTATGTTTACAGATGAAGACGGAAGAATTACTGCTTTTGAAGAAAAACCAAAAGAACCAAAGAGCAATAAAGCTTCAATGGGCGTTTATATGTTCACTTGGGAAAAGCTTCGTCAATATCTTATAGATGATGAAAACAATCCGGATTCATCAAATGACTTTGGCAAAAATGTTATTCCAGCTATGCACGAAGCAGGTGAAAGACTTTTTGCTTATGCATTTGACGGCTATTGGAAAGATGTTGGTACTATTGATTCTCTCTGGGAAGCAAACCTAGACCTTCTTAACCCAAAAGCAAATATTGATTTGGCGGATGATTCATGGAAAATCTATGGCAGAAGTGAATCCTTAGCACCGCAATATATTTCTGACAAAGCAAAGGTTGAAAACTCAATAGTTGCTGAAGGTTGCGAAATCGAGGGAGATGTTGATTATTCAGTTCTCTTCTCAGATGTTACGGTTGAAGAAGGTGCTTCTGTTCATTACTCAATTGTAATGCCAGGTGCAGTTATTAAAAAGGGTGCAGTTGTTCAGTATTCAATAATTGCAGAGGATGCAATTATTGAAGAAGGCGCAATAGTAGGTGAAAACCCAGAAAAGACAGAAAATCTTGACGAATGGGGCGTTAGCGTAATAGGTGCTGATGTCACAATCGGAAAAAATGCAAAGATAAAAGCAAAAACAACAGTTCCTCAGGATGTGAAAGGAGGCGAAGTGGTATGATGCCAAAAAATGTTCTCGGTATAGTTTACTCAAACTCTTATGATTCTTGTCTTAAAGATTTTACTCAAAGAAGAACTATGGGCTCAATGCTTTATGGTGGCAGATATCGCCTTATAGACTTCGTTCTTTCTAACTTTGTTAACAGTGGTGTAACTAAGGTTGGTGTTATTACAAACAGCCACTTCCGTTCACTTATGGACCATGTTGGTAACGGCAGACCTTGGGACTTGGCAAGAAAAGTAGATGGTCTTTACCTTTTACCACCATTTAATCCTTCTAACGCTGAGCACGATTCTTCAAATACATTAGAAGTTCTCGGTAGAATAAGTGGCTTTCTTAAATCCTGTAACGAACAATATGTTCTCCTTTCTGATACAAACTTCATCTGTAATATTGATTTAAGTGAAGTTTTCGATTTCCATTCAGAAAAAGATGCAGATATTACTATTGTTTATAAAAAAGGTAATCTTCCTGCACTTGAAAATATGATGTCATTAACAGTTGATGGTGATAGCAAAGTCATTTCTGTTGCGGTTAATCCACAAAACACAGAAAATGTTAATTTCAATACAGGTATGATTTTAATAAGAAAAGCGTTGTTGGAGTCTCTAGTAGCAGATGCTTTAAGTGCTGGTAGTACCAGTTTTGAAAAAGATATTCTTCAGAAAAATGTTGACCATCTTAATATTTATGGTTATGAATTCACTGGCTGGGGCTGTGAAATTGACAGTGTTGAAAAATACTTTGAAGCAAATATGGCTCTTTTAGATAAAGACACAAGAAAAGATTTGTTCAACAAAGACAGACCAGTTTACACTAAAGTACGTAATGATATGCCGGTTCGTTATGGTGTGAACAGTAAGGTTGAGAATTCACTTATTGCAGATGGTTGTATTATTGAGGGTACTGTTAAGAACAGTGTTATATTCAGAGGCGTAAATATAGCACGCGGTGCAGTAGTTGAAAATTCAATTATTATGCAAGATTCAGTAATAAGTGAAAATGTTAAGCTTAATTGTGTAATTATGGATAAAGATTCTGTTATTACACCTAATAAGAATCTTTCTGGTGATAAGAGCTATCCATTTATTGTAGGTAAAAATATTGTAATTTAAGAGGTTTTAAAGATATGAGCGTTTGTCCTGTTTGTGGATGTAAAACAGACGAATTAGATTTTGTCTTATGCACAATTGAAAAAAACGAAGAAATGGTTTGTTCTTTTTGTGAAAAGCAGATTAAAAAGCTTTATGCAGATGAAGTGCCTGCTACTGCACAAATCAGATGGCTTAATTCTGTTATAGAAAAAGATGTTTCCACAAGACCACAGAATGTTGTAGCTGCTTTAAAGTCTATGCAAGTAAAATTTGCTCCGAAAGCACAAGAAGAAATAAAGCCCTCTACATCAGGCAATCAGCTTGCGGACATTAAAAGAGATGTGAACATTCCACCTGCATTTAATAATGGAACTTCAAATATTTCAATTGACCAATATAATAACCTTGTAGCAAGACTTGAAAAGCTTGAAAAATCGTTTAATAAATATAGAAAAGCTCAGCTTATGAAAACGGTTATGGAGCTTGGAATTCCTGTTATTTTGGCAATCATAATTGCAATTATTTTCTTCTCATCAGGACTTTTTGATTCACTTTCTATGCTTACATCAATGGTATAAATTAACAATATATAGGAGAGATTACTATGAAAGTTTTATATGCAGCAAGTGAAGCTTTACCATTTGCAGCAAGTGGCGGGCTTGCAGATGTTGCTGGTTCATTGCCACAAGCTTTAAGAAAAAGACTTATTGGTTGCAGAGTCGTAATGCCACTTTATGATACAATTAAACAGGAATTAAAGGATACAATGAAATTTATTACAAATATTTCTGTTCCTGTTGCGTGGAGAAGACAATATTGTGGTATTTTTGAAGCAAAGCACAAGGGAGTTACTTATTATCTTATAGATAACCAATATTATTTTAAGCGTGGTGGGCTTTACGGTTTCTATGATGATGCAGAGCGTTTTGCATTTTTCTCACGCGCTATTTTAGAGATTATTCCTCACATTGATTTCAAGCCGGATATTATCCATTGTAATGACTGGCAGACTGCATTGACACCACTTTATTACAGTACAATGTATGCTACACAGCCAGGGTATGAAAATATTAAAACTGTTTTCACAATTCATAACATTCAATATCAAGGTGTTTATGGCAAAGAGTTAATTGATAATGTTGTTGGCTTAGACTATAGTCATAAAAATCTTATTGAGTATGATGACACAGTAAACTTCTCAAAAGCAGCTATTGAGTGTGCAAATGCAGTTACAACTGTCAGTCCATCTTATGCAAAAGAAATTCTTGACCCTTGGTACTCACACGGACTTGATACAATTCTTAAAGAGCGTAGCTTTAAATTACGCGGTATTCTTAATGGTATTGATGTTGAGAATTACAATCCTGAAACTGATAAGGATATTTTTAAGAATTATTCTAGTGAAAAAATAGCTGGTAAGGCAGTTAATAAACGCGAGTTGCAAAAATTCTTCGGGCTTCCTGAGAAAAAGGATACACCAGTTATGGGTATGGTTTCCCGTCTCGTTTCTCATAAGGGTCTTGATTTATGCAAAGCAGTTCTTGACGAGCTTCTTGCTACAACAGATATTCAGCTCGTAGTTTTAGGCTCTGGTGATACAGAGTACGAAGATTTCTTCCGTGGTCTTGCTTCTCGTTTCCCTGAACAAGTGGGTCTTTGCTTAGGCTTTATTCCAGACCTCGCAAGAAAAATTTATGCTGGTTCAGATTTCTTCTTAATGCCATCAAAGAGCGAGCCTTGTGGGCTTTCACAAATGGTTGCTTTACGCTATGGTTCAATTCCGATTGTTCGTGAAACAGGTGGTCTTCGTGACTCTGTTCAGGATAGTGGGGACGGAGAAGGCAATGGCTTTACATTTGCAAACTATAATGCTCACGAAATGTTATATACAATAAAGAGAGCAGTTGAAGGCTACAGCGATAAAAAGGGTTGGAAAATTCTTGTTAAACGTGCTATGGAAAGCGATAACAGCTGGGGCAAGTCTGCAAATGAATATATAAGAATGTATAAAGAAATTCTTAAAAGCTGATAAAAAACAAAAATGGGTTGTAGCAGATGAAAAACTGCCACAACCCTGTCTGTCTTATTAATCTACTGCTTTTACTATATCAGTAGCTGTTTTTTTAATGTAACTTTCTACTGTTCTGATAACAGTTTCTATTGATTTTGGCTCGGGGCTACCATACCTTTTTGCGTTAGGTGATTTGTCAGGGAAATTCATTAAAATTCCCTCTGTCACCGACATAGGCAGGCTTTCGGCAATTTTTGGTGGTAATGAAAACCATCTTTTTGGAATGTAACCCTTTTGCGCAGCAGCAAAAAGTGTTCTGTAAAGAGCAATAGAATAAAGAAAGTCAGCACTGTCACCAGCTAAAGCAGAACCAGTATTCATTCTTTCGTGAATAAATATTGCAGCACGGTATATAGTTGTGGTATTATATATACCATCTTCTTCCCTATCCTGAAAGAAAGAGGATTCAAGACCGGTTCTACTGTCGGTTCTGCCTAGGATATAGTCAGTAGTAACCTTATAATAGTCGGCAGCACGGTTTAAAAAATCAAGACCAAATTCTCTTATGCCTTTTTCATAATGTGAAAGAAGTGCCTGAGAGACACTTAAATCCTTTGCGGCGTCTTTCTGACTCAGTCCTTTTTCTGTACGGAGCTCATAAAGTCGTTCTGCATAATTTACCATTTGTAAAAACACACACCTTTTTGTTATACTTACTGTATAATATATTACACCATCTGAACGGAGATTGCAATGAAAAGTTACACAATTCATCTTATAAGACACGCTTACACTAAAGGTAATTTAGAGGGCAGATATATTGGTCACACTGACGAGTCGCTTTGTAAAGAGGGTATTGACCAGTTAAATATTATGCTTAAAGATTATGATTATCCTGAAGCAGAGGTTGTATTTTCAAGTACCTTAAAGCGTTGTATTGAAACTGCAAAAATAATTTATCCAAATAAAAATCCAATAGAAATGCGTGGATTTGATGAATGTGATTTTGGCGAATTTGAAAATCTTACCGCAGAAGAATTAGCACCACACGAAGAGTTTAAAGAGTGGCTTAGTGGTGGACCAGATGCCCGTCCCTTAAATGGTGAAAGCAATCAGGAATTTTCAACAAGAGTTTGCGATACATTCATAAAAACTGTTGAAGGACTAATTAAAACTGGTACTACAAGCTGTGCTATTTTTACTCACGGCGGTGTAATAATGTCAATACTTTCTGCATTTGGTTTACCAGAGTTACCAATGACAGAATGGCTTTGTCCGTCTGCTTGTGGCTATACAGTAAGAATAACTTCATCACTCTGGAGTAAAACTCGAAAAATGGAAGTTATTAATGATATTCCAGCATCACCACTTACTGAAAATCAGGAAGAAATGTTATGGGATTATTACAGCGATATTCCCGAAGATGAACCGATTGATGACAATGACGATTTAAGTGATTTAATGGATTTTCTTTCTTTTATGGGTGATGATAATGGCTGATTATAAAATCTTTGCAAACCACGCTCACGTGTTTCCGAAGGGCTCAAAGGATAATGCTCAGCTTGAAAATTTAAAAGAGCTTATGGCGGAATGTGATATTGAAATGGCAGTTTGCTTTGCACCCTTCAATCATCAGACTGAGCGTGTAGGAATTACAAAAAGTCAGAATAAATGGTTATATGAAGAAATAAAAAACGAAAACAATTTAATTGGCTTTGGTACAATTAATTTTGATATAGGCTCTATACAGAACCAAGTTAAAGAAATTAAGGAATTAGGCTTTAAGGGTATTAAAATTCATCCAGCTGCACAAGAAGTAAAAGTTGATGGAAGAGAGCTTTTTGAGGTTTATGCAGAAGCTGAAAAACAAGGTCTTTTTGTTTCTTTTCATACGGGGCTTCACTGGCATAGAATCAAAGATTACAGTATGCTCCTTTTTGACGAGGTTGCCTTTAATTTCCCTAATTTAAAATTCAGTATGGAGCATGTTGGTGGATATAGCTTTTTCAGAGAAGCACTTCTAGTTATGAACAATAATTCTCGTAAGGGAAATAATATTTATGCTGGTCTTACGAGCATTTCTATGGAAGAAGATTCTCTTGGTATTTCTCGTCAGGGTGCATGGTCACTTACAGATGATGACTTGTGCACTTTAATTCATCAGACAGGTGAAAAAAATAGTATTTTCGGACTCGATTTTCCTTACAAAAATGTAGAGTATACAAAAAAAGCAATAGAAAGAATTAAAAATCTTCCTATTACAGAAGAGGCTAAAAAAGGTATTTTAGGGGAAAATCTTAAAGAAGCATTAGATATTAAATAGGTGGAAATTAAATAATGAAAAAAGTAGTTGTTATAGGTGCAGGACCAGCAGGTCTTACTTGTGCCTATTCCTTGTTAAAAGGTAATGATGAAATAAGCCTTACAATACTTGAAGAAAGTAGCTTTATAGGTGGAATTTCGCGAACAGAACAATTTAAAAACAACAGAATCGACATCGGTGGTCATCGATTTTTCTCAAAGGATAAACGCGTTATGGATTTGTGGCAGGAGATTCTTCCGCTTCAGAGTGCACCTGCAAAGGATGATGTTCTTTTAAATAGAACGCATAACTATAATTATGAAAATAATGCGGACCCCGAAAAATCAGATGACGTTTTTCTCATAAGAAACAGAATATCGAGAATTTATTATAGAAATCGTTTTTTTGACTACCCCATATCTTTGAAGCCTCAGACATTTATAAATATGGGATTAAGGAATACTGTGTGTGCTGGTGCTGATTATTTGAAAAGCACAGTAAAAAAATTGCCAGAGGATAATTTAGAAAACTTTTATATAAATAGGTTTGGGAAAACGCTCTACGAAATTTTCTTTGAGGATTATACAGAAAAGCTGTGGGGTGTTCATCCAAAAAATATCTCTGCTGATTGGGGTGCACAGAGAGTTAAAGGTCTTTCCGTTTCAAAGGTGATTTTATCTGCACTCACAAAGCCATTCAAAAAGAATGACAGTAAAGTAGAAACGTCTCTTATTGAAGAATTTTATTATCCGAAGTATGGCCCCGGTCAGTTGTGGGAAAAGCTTTCAGAAATCTGTACCCAGAATGGTGCGGATTTAAGGATGAATCAAAAAGTAGTGAGAATAAATCTTGATGGAGATTGTGTAAAATCTGTTATAATAGAAAATACAGACGAGTCTTCAGAAGATTTTAAAAAACAAGAAGAGATTTTTTGTGATTATCTTGTTTCGTCAATGCCTATTAAAGATGTGGCAAATTCGATTGAGGATTTTCCACAGGAAGAAAAAGAAATTGCAACAAAGCTTCCGTATCGCGATTTTATTACCGTTGGTCTTTTGTTAAGCAGATTAGAAATTGAAAACAAAACCGATATAAAAACTATAAACAACAATGTTCCTGATTGCTGGATTTATGTTCAGGACAGAAGTGTTAAAATGTGTCGCTTCCAGATTTTTAATAACTGGTCTCCATATATGGTAGATGATTTTAAAAATCATATATGGTTGGGGCTTGAATATGTCTGTAGCGAAAACGATGAGCTATGGAATATGTCGTCACAAGAATTTATAGAATTTGCAAGTGACGAATTGGAAAAAATTGGGGTTATAAAAAAAGAAAATATTATAGACTCGTTTACAACAAAAGTAAAAAAAGCTTACCCCGCTTATTTTAGCACATATAAAGATTTCTATAAGGTGCGAAGATATCTTGATACAATAAACAATCTTTATTGCATTGGCAGAAATGGTCAGCATAGATACAATAATATGGACCATTCGATGCTTACAGGCATAGAAGCAGCAAAGGCTATTTTAAATAATAGCTATAACAAAAATGATATTTGGAATGTAAATACAGAAAAAGAGTATCACGAAGAAAGGTGAATAATATGGAAAGATATTTTGACAAATTTAAAATCAAAACCTCGCCAAGGGCAAAAGACAGTCACATTATTGTGAATGGTAACACAAGAATTACTGTTCTTACTCCTTGTATGGTACGTGTAGAAGAATCAAACAATGGTGTTTTCTGTGATGAGCCAACACAGGCAGTGTGGTTCAGGGATTTTGACTCCCCACGCTTTGAAACAAAAAATGGAAATGGTTTTGTAGAAATCAAAACTACAAAATGCAATTTTCTTTATTCCTTTACAGAAAAGAAAATGGTCAGAATCAAGCTTCGTGATGGCAGAGTTGTTACCGATTATTATGGTGGTAATTTAAAGGGTACTTGCCGTACATTAGATGTTACTGCGGGTATTATTACTTTAGGCGACGGCGTTTGTTCAAAAAATGGTGTTGCAGTTCTCGATGACAGTAAAACACTTATTTTAACAGATGATGGTAAAATTTTACCAAGAAAGTCAAAGGGCAAGGACCAATATTACTTTGCTTACGGCTATGATTATATTGGTGCAACACAGGATTTATATAAATTAACAGGTGAAACACCACTTATTCCTCGTTACGCTCTTTCTAACTGGTGGAGCAGATATAAGGCTTATACTCAGGAGGAGTATTTAAAGCTTATGGATAGATTTAAACAGGAAGAAATACCGATTACAGTTGCCACTGTAGATATGGACTGGCACTGGGTTGATATCCGTGGAAAATTCGGTAAAGATGTTGTTAAACCATCAACTCACCTCAATTTTATGGAATATATTTATGATGTATGGTCAGTTGGTTGGACTGGTTATAGCTTTAACACAGATTTATTCCCAGACCCACAAGGCTTCCTCAAAAAATTACAGGATGACAATTATAAGGTTACATTCAATCTTCACCCATCACAAGGTGTTCGTTGGTATGAAGACTGTTACGAAGAAATGTGCGAAAAAATGGGTCAGGACCCAAAAACAAAAGAGCCTGTTCAATTTGATATTACTGATGAAAAATTTGTTGAGCATTATTTTAAGGTGCTTCATCACCCAATGGAAAAAATGGGTGTTGATTTCTGGTGGATTGACTGGCAACAAGGTACCCGCACAAAAATCAAGGGTTTAGATCCACTTTGGGCACTTAACCATTACCATTTCTTAGATAATGCAAAAAATAACAATCGTCCGCTTATACTTTCTCGTTTTGCGGGTGCAGGTAGTCAGCGTTATCCGTTAGGCTTCAGTGGTGATACTACTCAAAAATGGTCAAGCCTTGATTTTCAGGTTTACTTTACTGCCACTGCTTCTAATGTTGGTTATCCTTGGTGGAGCCACGACATCGGCGGTCACTGTTGGGGTAAAAAAGATGATGAGCTTTATATAAGATGGGTGCAATTCGGTATTTACAGCCCTGTTATGCGTCTTCACTCAACTGCAAATGAATTTATGGGTAAAGAGCCTTGGAAATACAGTGCACCTATTGAGAAAATTGCAACTGAAAATCTTCGTTTCAGACATAAACTTCTTCCGTACATTTATACAATGAACCGCCGCACGCAAAATCAGGGTAGAGCGATTTGTGAGCCAATGTATTACACATATCCAAAAGAAGAAAATGCTTATAACATTAAAAATGAATATTTCTTTGGTACAGAGCTTATCGTAGCACCAATCACAGAGCATACAAATTCTGAAATTGGTATGGCAAGTGCTAGAGTTTGGTTACCTGAGGGAAGATATACTGATATTTATAACGGCAGAATTTACAGCGGTAACTCAGTTGTTAAAATGTTCAGAGATATAAGTGCAATTCCTGTTCTTGCAAAAGAGGGTGCTATTATTCCAATGAGCAAGAATGATAAGGATAATACAGTGGAAAATCCAAAGGATTTAGAGCTTCTTATTTTCAGAGGAAATAACGAATTCCGCCTTTATGAGGATGATGGTTTGACTTTAAGCTTCGAAAATGGGGCTTACTTAGAAACACCATTTATTGTAAAGGAAGATAACTCAACAGTTACCTTTACTATTGCAAAAGGTGAGGGTGATATTTCTGTAGTTCCTGAAAAGAGAAATTATCTTTTAAAATTCCGCGATGTCATTGATGGTACTGCTGCAGTTTCAATAAATGGTGAAAATAAGGAATATACAAGAGAAGATAAAAATGGATTTATTGAAATTCTTGTTAATGACGTTGCTTCTACTGATGAAGTAATTGTTACACTTTCAGTTTGCACATTCCTTTCAAATAAGGAGAAAAAGGAAGAGCTTATTGATGTTATCTCAAAATTTCAGATTAACAATGAAAACAAAAGATTATTTAATGAAGTATTAAAGGATGATACATTCTTAGGTAAAGTACCAAAGAAATACAGAGAACCATTACTCGAAATTACTTCATTATACAGGGGTTAATATGTCAATTAAAAGTATTATCAAGGAAAAAGCAGAAGCGGTAGAAATTTCAGTTTCTGATGATTTAATCGGGAAACTAGAAATTTATGCAAAAGAATTGAAGGAATGGAACGAAAAAATAAACCTTACGGCTATTAAAGATGACGAGGGTATTGCAGTTAAGCATTTTATTGATAGCTTAATGCTCTTAAAGTATATCAGTATTCCTGAAAATTCTAAAATAATTGATGTCGGCACTGGTGCGGGCTTTCCAGGACTTGTAATTGCTGCAGCAAGAAGTGATTTAAAAGTTACGCTTCTCGATTCAACTGGCAAAAAGCTTAAGGTTGTAGCTGATATTGCTGAAAAAATGGGGCTTACTAATTACGAGATTCTTAATATGAGAGCTGAAGAAGCAGGTCAGAAAAAAGAGTACAGAGAGCAATATGATTTTGCTACTGCAAGAGCAGTTGCAGAATTAAGGGTGCTTTCGGAATATTGTTTGCCATTTGTAAAGAAAAACGGTTTCTTTATCTCAATGAAAGGTGCTCTTGCTGATAAAGAAATTGAAAATTCAACCAACGCTTTAAAGACTCTTTCAGGTGAAATAATTGAAAAACACAGCTTTAATTTGTGTGATGCAGGTGAAAGAAACATAATTAAGATTAAAAAGATTTCGCAAATTCCGACAAAATATCCACGAGTTTCTGCACAAATAGCGAAAAAACCCCTTTAAATTTAATAAAAATAAGCATTTTCTGTCGATTTACCCCGACCGAAAATGCTTTATTTTTATGGGTTTGTGTGATATAGTGTAGTCACAACAAAGAGATACGAGATGTGGAGAACAAAAGAATATTAAAAGGAATGTTAAAAATGTTAAAAACATCTACAAAGGGAAAAGCCAATTGTCAGATTCAGCTTATTCCACATGAAAATATTTTACCTAATCCACATCAACCGAGAGTTCGTTTTGACTACATAGAGCTTGAAAATCTAGCTTCATCAATAAGAGCAAATGGAATTTTACAACCTATAAATGTAAGACCTTTAGATAATGGCGATTTTGAACTCATTTCTGGAGAAAGAAGACTCAGAGCAGCAAGGATAATTGGAATTACAAAAATCCCCTGTATTGTTATGAATGTTTCGGACGAGCAATCGGCACTCTTTGCAATAATTGAGAATGTTCAAAGGCAGAACTTAGATTTCTTTGAAGAAGCAATCGCTATAGAAAGGCTTATGACAGAACACGCACTTTCTCAAGATGAAATAGGCAGAAAATTGGGTAAGGCACAATCAACCCTCTCAAATAAGTTAAGACTTTTAAGATTACCTGAAGAAATGCGTGATAAAATAATTATTTCAGGTCTCAGCGAGCGTCATGCAAGAGCGTTGCTTATGTTGCCTGACAATTCTGCACGAAACAGGGCTTTGGATATTATTATAGAAAGACATCTTAATGTAAGCGAATCAGAAAGACTTATAAATGATATTTTAAGGCGAAGAAAAGGACCTAAAAAGCCACCAATTAAAGTTTTTAAGGATATGAGAATTTTTATAAATACATTAAATCACGCGGTTGACAGTATTAGAAAAGCAGGTATAGAGGCTGATACTGCAAAAAGCGAAACAGACGAATATTTTGAGTATGTAGTAAGAATTTCTAAACCGTGTGATAGAACAGTTACTACTGAGATAGTAGATATTTAGTTGATATATTCTCTGCATAGCAGAGTTTATATAGGGCGAATATTCGCCCAAGCCATATCTTTCTCTTTCACACCCCACATCCACAGCGAAGCACCACTCTCTTACGGGAGTGGTGCTTTGCGTATAATAAAAACGACAAATCCCATAAAATTACGAGATTTGTCGTCTTGTATTTTATTTACCCACGCAGAAGTTTTTAAATACTTCGTTTACAACAGTTTCTGTTGCTTTTTCACCTGTTAAAACAGAAAGCTCTTCAATAGCACAGTCAACTGAAACGTTTATAGCATCTGTTGTAATTCCGATTTCTAAGCCGTTTAACGCTTCTCTTAAATTTTCAACTGCTTTTGAGACACAAACTCTTTGTCTCTCAGTAGTCAAAAGCGGAGCAGATGGATTGAAGTTGTCAGTACCAACAACGCTTTCTACAATCTGCTTTAATTTATCAATACCATCATTTTCTTTAGCCGAGATTTCTACTATGTTTTCGGCATACTCTTTAATTTCATCAACAGAAAATGCTCTGGGGAGATCACTCTTATTAACAATAATAATGCTACGTTTATCTTTGCAAAGTGTTAAAAGCTCCTTGTCATCAGGCGAGATTTCTTCGCCACCATCAAGCACCATAAATACAAGACCGGCTCTTTCGAAACGTTCTTTTGCTCTTTCAACACCGATTTTTTCAATTTCATCATCGGTTTCAGTACGTATGCCCGCTGTATCAGCAAGTCTTAAAGTGATATTACCAAGTCTTACGGTTTCT
>JAEIGA010010179.1_pt1 | contig 14246 bp, 14 predicted proteins | sample 9270691 | NCBI WGS metagenome assembly JAEIGA01 (sample SAMN17057246, study PRJNA624740) | gut metagenome | biome: biome; isolation source: fecal sample | host: Bos grunniens | place: China: Xizang | collected 2019 | reverse complement strand
GAGATATGCGACCACATAACCCTCATCAACCGTTCGCACAACATCCTCTCGGGCGAGGTGGGCGAGGTGCGTCGCCGCTACGGTGAGAACATCTTCTCGCTCCGCTATCGTGGCGACGAGCGGCTGCTGCGTGGCGGTCTTGCCCGTGTGGCAGAGGTGTTTCCTTCTGCTGAGGCTGACGGAGGCTTGTCGGAGCTGCAGTTCCGTCTGAGCGAGGGTGCTACGATGCACGATGCCATCCACATCGCCAACGAGGCTGTCGAGATTCGCTCGTTAGAGGAGGTCATACCAAGTATGAACGACATTTTTATCCGTGCCGTCGAGGGTACGCTCTAAACCATAAAAGACTACAACTATGGGAAAGACATCAATTATCATAGCTCGCGAATATAACGAGCGAGTACGCAAGAAGTCATTCATCATCACCACCATCCTTATGCCTGTGCTTATGCTGGGCTTGATGGCTGCACCTACCCTCATTATGCTCTTTGGTGGCAGCGACCGCAAGGAGATACTTGTCATTGACGACAGCCACATCGTCGCCCCTGCGTTGCAGAGCAACGATGAGCTGCTCTTCACCCAGCAGGAGGGGCTTACGCTCAAGCAGGCACGTGAGCGTGAGGATATCTTCGGTGTGCTGTGGATTGGCGAGGATATCGTCGAGAACAACAACAATCTGAAGCTCTATACCAACTCCTCATCCTCTATCACGCTGGAGGAGAACATCATCTCGCAGCTGGAGGATATCATCGAGCAGCAGCGTATAGCGAGTCAGTCTATCGAGGGCCTTGCCGACATCATCAGTGGTGTGCAGGCTCACGTCTCGATGACCACCATACGTAACGACCTGAGCGAGGAGGGCAAGGAGGAGGAGTCCACCTCGTCGGGTATGTCCTACTTTATGGGTATCGCCTTAGGTATGATACTCTATATGTTCCTGCTCATCTACGGCTCTATGGTTATGACCTCCGTCATCGAGGAGAAGGGTAGCCGAGTGTTAGATGTGTTGGTGTCGAGTGTCAAACCTTTCCAGCTTATGGTGGGTAAGATTGTGGGTGTGGCGGCTGTGGCAGCCACCCAGATTGTCATCTGGGCAGTGCTCATCGTGGGTATAGGCTCTATGGTGTTGCCATCGCTCATCCCTGCGGATGTTATGCAGAGCGTCGAGGCTGTGCAGCGAGGCGAGCTGACCTCTATCGAGGCGGGCTTGGATGCCGATATGGTGTCGGCTATCTCGGTGGCTACCGACACAGGCTCGCTGGCTCTGATGTTCGTCTATCTGTTGCTGTTCCTCGTCGGAGGCTTCGTCTTCTACTCGTCGCTCTTCGCCGCTGTAGGCTCTGCTGTGGACTCTGTGCAGGACTCGCAGCAGCTGCAGACCCCTATCACTGTGCCTATCATCATCTCCATTATGCTCTCTATGTCGGTCTTTAATGACCCTAACTCTCCTGTGGCATTCTGGAGCTCTATGATACCTTTCACCTCGCCTGTCGTTATGATGGCACGCATCCCGTTTGAGATTGCTACGTGGGAGATTATCCTCTCGCTCGTTATCCTGTGGCTCTCTACGATAGCTATGGTATGGGTTGCCGGCAAGATCTACCGCATAGGTGTCTTTATGCACGGCAAGAAGCCTTCGCTCAAGGAGCTTGCTCGCTGGATTGTGATGAAATAGAAAAACCTTTTACCGCGTTTATGAAACTTATTTTTGCAACCAATAACTCCCATAAACTCAAGGAGGTGAGGGAGATTCTCGGTGAGCGTATCGAGGTAGTCTCGCTCCGTGAGCGAGGTCTTGATGGCGACATCGCCGAGACCGCTACCACATTGGAGGGCAACGCCCTGCTCAAGGCACGCGAGATATATGCCCTCACGGGCGAGGACTGCTTCGCCGATGACACAGGTCTGGAGGTAGATGCTCTGGGTGGTGAGCCGGGTGTCCGTTCGGCACGTTACGCCTCGGAGGAGGGGCACGACGACGCTGCCAACAAACGCCTTCTGCTGCGTAACCTCTCGGGCGTGGGCAACCGTGCCGCACAGTTTCGCTGCGTCGTAGCTCTTATCTTGGGTGGCAAGGAGTACCTCTTCGAAGGCATCGTTCGCGGTCATATAGCTTGCGTTGAGGCGGGTAGCGGCGGCTTCGGCTACGATGCACTCTTCATCCCCGAGGAGTCCGACCGCTCGTTTGCCGAGATGAGCGAGGAGGAGAAGAACAGCATCTCGCATCGTGGTCGTGCGGTGGAGAAACTCGCTAAGTTTCTTGCAAATGAGTAATTAGCAATTAGAAATTAGTTATGAGAAAATTATATATTTTGATTTTTGGGTTAACACTCTCGTTGGCTCTCTCTTGTAGCGAGGGTGGCGAGAAGGAGGCGGTCCTGCCCGAGGGACACGTCATCACTTTCGAGGAGTCGTGGTTTGAACCTTTCTATGCCACCTCGCCCTACTCGGGCTCTGCTGTTACCCCCGACTATGTGTGGTGCGACCAGACCACCTCGCTCTCATCGGAGCCTATCTTCTCGGAGTCGTACGGCTTCACATACTACGGTGGCGGTGCTACCGTAAGCGGTTATAGTTCAAGTGTTTTCAATGATACTTTCGACTACACTCAGGATTTGTATTTCTACGAGGAGGCATCTTTAGCGTCGGTTGTCAACCACGCCTTAGTCTTCTACGGCAACTACGAGGCTGAGGCTACGGGTGCTATGGACCTACGCCCCGAGCTCTATTTTGCCGATGGCAAGCCACGTCGTATCTTGGCTGCCCGCATAGCCCCCACGTGCTACTTCCTCAACGTCGCAATCAACGGCAACGCCTTCTCTCCGAAGCTCGGCGAGGGCGATAAAATTATAGTTTCTGCTACAGGCTACGATGCATCGGGCGAGGTTACGGGAGTGAGCGAGTTTACCCTTGCCACCTACGGCGACGTGCTCCACCGCTGGAGGGTGTGGTCGCTCGCTGAGCTTGGCAGTGTTGTGCGTGTGCAGTTCAATGTTGTGGGTGGTCCTACGGATGAGTACGGTATGATGTCACCCAAATATTTCGCTCTGGATGACATCGTCGTCGGCGAATAATTTCCTGCCATCTTCGTGATTGAAAAGACTGCCTGCGGGCGGTCTTTTTTTGTTGTGCCAGCCCAACAATTTGGAGATATAACATAAATGTTATAACTTTGTACGATTATATGCATTTGGTATGGGCTTAAAAAGTTTAGCGAAACAGACAGCGATATATGGAGTCAGCACCATCATAGTGCGATTTCTGAGCTATATGCTCACCCCGATCTACACCCGTGTGTTCGGTCAGGCGGAGTATGGCGTGGTGACCGACATCTATGCCCTGATACCTTTCGCCCTGGTGCTCCTGTCTATGGGTATGGAGTCGAGCTACTTCCGCTTTGCTGCCAAGGCAGAGGAGGAGGGTGGTGATGTCAAGCGGGGCAAGGCACGTGTCTTTGCCACTACGTGGGGTGCTACCATCGTGGCGGCGGTGCTCTTCTTCGTTGTGGTGCTGTTGTGGCAGGAGCCTATAGCACGTGCTATGGGTGCTGTCTACGTTCGCAATACCGAGTATGTCGTTATGGTTGCGGGTATCATCCTGCTGGATGTGGTGGCTATGTTACCCTTCTCGCGACTCAGGGAGCAGGGCAGGGCTGCCAAGTTTGTCTTCCTGAAGGCTTGTTCGGTGGTCATCAACGTGGGCTTGGCTATCGCCTTTATGGCTATGGGGCTCTTCGAGAGTGAGTTCGGTGTAGGATGGGTTTTTGCCACCAACCTCATAGCGAGTGCTGCCACGTTGCTGCTCATACTGCCTACGACCAACCGTATCATACCACGCATCAATGCCCGTCTGCTGCGTAAGATTTTCGCCTACTCGCTGCCGCTGCTCATAGGAGGCATCGCCGGCACTGCCAACGAGTTCATCGACCGCCAGATGATAAAATATATCATCCCCGACGATGCTATGGCACAGCTCGGTGTCTACGGTGCTATAACGAAGATTGCCGTCGTTATGATGCTCTTCACGCAGATGTACCGCCTTGCGGCAGAGCCATACTTCCTGGCAAACTTCTCGAAGGAGGAGTTCCTCGAGTCCAATGCTGCGGCACTGAAGTACTATATTATCGCCGCTATGACCATCTTCCTGGGTATAGCCCTCTTCCGCGATGTGTTTGCCCTGATTGTCGGTAGCGACTTCCGCGAGGGAATATTCATCCTTCCCGTCATCCTCGGAGGCAATGTCTTGGCGGGCGTGTGGCTCAACCTCTCGTTCTGGTACAAGAGGGAGGAGAAGACCCGCTTTGCGGTCTATGTCACCTTCGTGGGCTTGGTGTTTACGGTCGTTATGAACCTCCTGCTGCTGCCCAAGTGGGGCTACTACGGTGCTGCGTGGGCACGTCTTATTGCCGAGGCAGCTATGGTGGTGCTGAGCTACTATCTGAACCGTAAGTACTTCCCTACACCCTACGATGTACGTCGCATCGTGGAGTATGTCGTGGTGGCTATGGCTCTCTACGCCGTCGGCGAGTGCTCTATGCACTATTTGGCGGATGTGGAGTGGCTTATGTGGAGCATCAATGCCGCTATCTTCCTCCTCTTCGGGGCATATGCTGTGCGTCGTGAGGGTATCGACGTGGGAGGCTTGGTTGCCCACACCAAAGGAAAAATGTTGAAACGATAAAAAATTTTTTGAGATATGAAGGTAAAAGTTGTTAACCACTCGCGATTCTCGCTGCCCGAGTACCAGACACCCCTCTCTGCGGGTATGGACCTGCGTGCCAACATCAAGGAGAGCATCACGCTGGAGCCTCTGCACAGGGCTATAGTACCTACGGGCTTGTATGTCGAGCTTCCCGAGGGCTACGAGATGCAGATACGTCCCCGCAGTGGCTTGGCTGCCAAGCAGGGTATCACTGTGCTCAATGCTCCGGGCACTATCGATGCCGACTATCGTGGTGAGATTAAGGTCATCCTTGTCAACCTCAGCCCCGAGGCTGTCACCATCAACGACGGTGAGCGTGTGGCACAGGCTGTCGTGGCACGATGTGAGCAGGTGGAGTGGGATAGTGTCGAGGAACTCAGCTCTACGGAGCGTGGCGAGGGCGGCTTCGGCTCTACCGGCAAGAAGTAGCAGAAAAATATTTAATTGATGAAATTTAGCGATATCATAGGTCAGCAGGAGTTGAAGGAGCACCTTGTGCGAGGTGTTCAGCGTGGACGTATCAGCCACGCACAGCTCTTCAGTGGTGCGGCAGGCACAGGAGGCTTGCCCCTTGCTCTGGCGTATGCTCAATATATCAACTGCCCTCACCGCACCGAGCACGACTCGTGTGGTGTATGCCCTTCGTGTGTCAAGTTTGCCGCTTTGGCACACCCCGACCTGCATATCGTGCTTCCGGTCAACAAGCAGAAGAAAAAGAGTGGCGAGGTGGTGCTCAGCGAGCAGTTCCTGCCTCTGTTCCGTGAGCTTATGGGCAGGACGGGAGGCTACCTCACCCCTTCCGAGTGGCGTGAGAGCCTCAATTTAGGCAAGACACTCGAGCCTCTCATCACAGCCAAGGAGGCTGATGAGATTGTCCGCCGTCTCTCGTTCAAGAGTTTTGAGGCGGAGTATAAGGTTATGGTCATCTGGCTCCCCGAGCGTATGAACGAGGAGGCAGCCAACAAGATATTGAAGATTTTGGAGGAGCCGTGGGAGCGTACCCTCTTCCTCTTGGTGAGTGAACGTCCCGACCTGTTGCTCCCCACCATCCTCTCGCGTACGCAGGAGGTCGTTGTGCCACGCCTGCGTGACGAGGAGCTTATGCCGTTGGCTGAGGGGTTGGAGGAGCTGCAGCGTGCCAATATGGTGCGATTGGCTGCGGGCGATGTTGTCGAGATGCGACGTCTGGTCTCGGGCGAGGAGGATGGTCTGCGTAGGGAGAGCTTCGAGCGATTCTGCTCGCTTATGCGTCTTAGCTACAACGACAAACACCTCGAGCTCATCGATTGGGCTGACGAGGTGGCTATGCAGCCGCGTGATGTGCAGCTTGCTCTGCTGTCGCACTCGGCAAGACTCTTGCGAGAGAGCTATATGCTTCACGCCGGCTTGGGTAAGATAAGCTACCTGTGGGGTGAGGAGGCTAAGTTCTGTAATAACTTCGCCCCCTTCATCGGCAACCACAATGTGGAGTCTATCGTGGAGCAGATAGAGTCGGCACGCCGCCAGCTGACGCAGAATGCCAATGCGAAGATTGTCTTCACGCACTTCGCTCTGGCGGTGAGTAAGATGATACGCAGGCTGAAGTGATTATGGCGATGAAGCACACCGTTACGCTGCTTGGGGGCAGCAACCACCCCCTGAAGGAGTCCATCCTCGAGCGTGCCCGCGAGGTCATCGGGCGTAGGGTAGGTGATGTGGAGAGGTCGTCGTCGGTGCACTACTCCGAGCCGTGGGGCTTCAAGGCTGATGAGCCCTTTGCCAATGTGGCGTGGGTGGTCACTACGGAGCTTGAGCCCGAGGCGGTGTTGCACGAGGTGCTTGCTGCCGAGCAGGAGCTGGGGCGTGACCGTGAGGCTGAGGAGCGAGAGAAGGCACTCACGGGAGAGCGTTACGCTTCGCGTGTGGTCGATATTGATGTGATTTTTTATGATGATATTGAGTGGCATAGCCCTACGCTCATCCTGCCCCACCCGAGGGTGTGGGAGCGAGAGTTTGCCCTCATCCCCTTACGAGAGGTGGGAGCGATAGAAAACAATAGTAATTATGAGAAACGTTAGCAAGATATTTTTAGCCCTTGTGGCTTTGGCTTTTGTCGGCTGCTTCAAGGACACCGTAGGCTACACCGACTACCGTGTTGCGGTCTACAACCAGGCAACTAAGGATGCCGACTTCGTGCGAGCTCGCGACTTAGATGCCTACGCCTACTACGTAGACACCACCGAGTGGGCTATACGCTCCTACGAGGATGCCCTTGCGGGTCGCATCACCAACAAAGCCACCGGCGAGGTGCGTGAGCAGCCCGATGTGTGGGGTGAGCTGAATACGTCGGATGAGTACCAGCTCTCGCTCATCATCAATCAGAAGATATCGATGCTGGTCATCCTCAACCCCGAGATGCAGCTCTATGCCTACCGCAAGTACCAGCTGCCCGAGAATCTGCCACGTGTCGACACCAAACTCTATATGGCGGGCTGGAAGCCCTCACAGGCGGCTTCGGGCTGGCGTGTGGTAAACCCTTTCTACAACAAAAAGTAATGCGAGATGAATAGACCGACAAAGATTATAACACGACTCAAGCAGTTCACTGCGGCAGCCATCATAGCTGTCGTGGCACTGCCCATACTTGTGCAGTGTGCCACCATAGGCACACCCGAGGGTGGACCCAAGGATACCATTCCTCCTGTGGTGCTGGGTGTCTTCCCCAAGAGCCACACCACCAACTTCAGCGACAAGAAGATAGAGATTCTCTTCGACGAGTATATTCAGCTCAAGGATCAGCAGAAGGAGCTCTACACCTCGCCCGAGATGAAGAAGAAGCCTACGCTGCTTATGCGAGGCAAGACGCTCCACATCGAGATTAAGGATGACTCGCTCAAGCCCAACACCACCTACGCCATAGAGTTCGGTGCTACCATCTCCGACAACAACGAGGGCAACCCTCTGCACGGCTATCGCTATGTCTTCTCTACGGGTGGCGAGATTGACTCTCTGGTTATGTCGGGCTACACCGAGGATAGCGAGAAGGTCGACTCTTTAGGTCGCACCTTCATCTACTTCTTCGAGGCTGACTCGTTGCCCGAGATTGTCGACTACGACTCTACGATGTTCAACTTCAAGCCTCATAAGATTGCCCGTTCGCAGAAGAATGGTATCTTCATCGCACAGAACCTGCGACCTGTCGACTACCGCATCTATGCCTTCTACGACAACAACGACAACCAGCTCTATGAGCCTGGTGAGGATAAGATAGGCTTCTTGGACCGCACCTATAACCCTGCCGAGATGGAGCCCTTCTACGTCTGGTACGACTCCATACGTCGTTACCCTTCGGCTGACCCACAGCTCTACTTCCGTCTCTTTGTCGACGAGAGCTTCTCGCGTCAGACGCTGAAGGAGAAGCTGCGTCCCGACCAGCATAAGGTGGAGCTCTACTTCGGAGCTAAGCACCCCGAGATACGTTCCATCAAGTTCGAGGGCGTGAAGGCTGAGGATATCATCTACGAGCCCGTCTCATCACGTGGCGATACCCTCTATCTGTGGCTTCGCACCCCATCGGCACAGCTCCCCGACACCCTCAAGGGCGAGGTGGTATACCTCAAGCACGACTCCATACGTCAGCTGCAGGAGGAGCGTGAGGAGCTGAAGCTCCATTGGCGATTAATAGAGACCAAGGAGCAGGAGAAGGAGCGTGAGCGTCTGGAGCGTGAGCGACGCAAGGCTGAGGAGAATGGTACCGAGTGGGTAGAGCCTCCCGTGCCATCGAAGTTCAAGATGACAAGCTTCAAGCAGACCTTGGAGGTCAACCCCGAGGAGGATCTGGCTGTGGAGTTCGCTACACCACTGACACGTTTCGACTCTGCGTCGATACGTCTGCTGTCGTGGAGCGAGCTGGGCGACACCATACGTGAGCGTTTCCACTTCATCCCCGACACCCTCTCGCCACGTAAGTACCGTATGCGTTCCGACTGGAGTCCGCTGCGTAAGTACGAGCTCTTCATCCCTACCGATGCGTTGGCAGATATCACAGGCGAGGGCAATGACTCGCTCAAGATGTCGCTCACCGTTGCTGATAAGGAGAAGTTCGCTGTTGTCAACCTCACCGTTCAGCCCCGCAAGGAGGAATACCGCTATGTGGTGCAGTTTGTCGATGGCAAGTCCAACAAGGTTGTCCGCACCGTCAAGGACCTCAAGGGAGGCACCTACACTGTCAACTATGTCGAGCCTACCGACCTGAAGATACGCATCATCGAGGATATGAACCACAATGGTCGCTGGGATGCAGGTAATATGGTCGAGCACCGTCAGAGTGAGCGTTCCGAGTTCTACAAGGATGCCAATGGCGAGGAGACCTTCACCGCCAAGACAGGCTGGGAGTTCGACATAACACTCGATATGGCTACCATCTTTGCCCCTATCACTATGCAGGACCTCATCGAGCGTTTAGATAAGCGTGAGATGGAGCGTTTAGCTGAGGAGGAGAAGAAACGTCAGGAGCAGCGTAACCAGAACAAGGGCAACAACCAGTCGCAGTCGGGCGGTATGTTCGGCGGTGGTATGGGCGGTGGTATGTTCGGCGGTGCCGGCGGTATGATGGGCGGTATGGGCGGTATGATGGGCGGTATGGGCGGCTCAGGTAGCAGCAGTCGCCAGAACATCAACACTATGGGACGATAAATTCTCCGCACTTAACCTGTTTAGCCGTAGACGTTAGTAACCTTTAATAACCGTTAATTACCTTTAGTAACTGTTTGATAGAGAGTATGAAATACTTAACCAGAATAACACTACCTCTTTTGACACTCCTCGTGGTGGCTGTGGCGGCATCTACCGCCTCGGCACAACACACGTTGGGCGTCTTTGGCGGTGTGGGCTCGGCATCTATGCGACCCTACCCCAAGAAGGAGATGAAGTCCATCTTCCCCATAATCAATGCCGGTATCTCGTGGCGTTACTACTCGCTGCCCCGCTATGTGGGAGCTGTGGGTATCGACATCGAGTTCCTCGGTCGCGGCTTCCAGTATGGTCACACCTACACCTCGCTCGGCTTGGACGAGAATGGTGTCGAGCAGCGTGAGTACCACTTCTACAAGCGTAACATCAAATCCATTATGGTGCCTATCGTGTGGCAGCCCCACGTCTACTTGGCTAAGAACCACGTGCGACTCTATATGGAGGCAGCCCTCACCTTCTCCTATAACTTCGGTGGTGACTTCTCCTACGAGATAAAGTCTGATGCGGGTAAGTACGATTGGCGTCTCGAGCGAGACAACCGCTGGAACTACGGCTTGGCGGGAGGTGGTGGCTTCGCCCTGCTGTTTGGTCGCTACGAGGTGGGCTTCCGTGCCCGTTACTACTTCGGCTATGCCGACATCCTCAAGAACAGTAACAAATACTACGACAACGGTATCGATGGTCCCGAGAACCCCTTCTACTACAACCCTCTGAAGTCGCCATTAGACAATATGACCTTCAACATCACCTTCGCCTACCGCTTCAACAAGGAGGGCTTCGATGAGTGGTTCTACAAGCCTAAGCGTGAGAAGCGACAGAAGAAGAACTTCAACTTCAGCGAGTCATCCACAGGAGCAAAAACACGTTAATTGATAATTTTCTACTATACTTTTCGCTGAAGACTTTTATACTATTTTTTCGCTGAGGACTTTAATAACCCTTAGTAACCGTTAATAACCCTTAGTACCCTTTTCACAGCAAAAATATGGAACAACAACAAACAACACGCCAACAGAAGATTGCACGTCAGATACAACGCGACTTAGCCGAGATATTGCAGAAGGAGGGCAGAGAGATTGTCGCTGGTAAGCTCGTCACGGTGACCACCGTGCGTGTCTCGCCCGACTTTGGATATGCCAAGGTCTACTTCAGCATCTTCCCCTTCGACAAGAGCAACGAGGTTATGGAGGCTCTGGAGAAGAACAATTGGTTTCTGCGTCGTGAGCTTGGCAAACGTATCCGCAACCAGCTGAAGGTTGTCCCCGAGCTGCAGCTCTTCCTTGATGACTCGTTGGAGTATATTGAGAACATCGAAGGCTTGCTTAAGTAACGCCCGATGAACCTCAGCCGCTACATAGCCCGCCGCTACCTGCGTTCCCGCAACTCGCACTCGGTGATTAACATCATCGCCCGTGTGAGCACTATAGCTATGGCTGTGCCTGTGGTGGCTATGGTGGTCCTTATGTCGGTCTTCAATGGCTTGGAGGGTATGTTACGCAACATCTACCTCGCCGTCGATGCCGACATTGTCATCTCTTCGGCTGAGGGTACTACCTTCGTTCGCGACAGCCTCGCCTCGTTCGACATCGGGCAGGTGGAGGGTGTTAGGAGCGTTAGTTACACCCTTGAGCAGGGTGCTATAGCCGAGTACCGCGACAACCGCACAATGCTAAGGGTTAAGGGTGTCGATGAGGCTTATGCTGCTACGCTGCCCATCGAGCGACACCTCACCTCGGGCTACTTTATGACCGACTATGAGGGTACTCCGACAGCTGTGGCTACACAGCACATACTCCTCTCGCTGCGTATGACGAGCATCTCACCTGCTGAGCCCTTCTCGCTCTATGCCATCAACCGCCAGCGTATCTCGACTATCCTCCCCACAGGAGGCTACACACGTCGTGATGTGGGTGTTGCGGGCATATATAACATCGACGACCAGCACTCCGACGTGCTCTTCATCTCGCTTGACGAGGCACAACGCCTCTTCAACTACGGGGGACGCTGCTCTGCTGCCGAGCTTGCGGTGGCTGAGGGAGCCGATGTGGAGCGTGTCAGGAGCCGCTTGGCTACTCTTCTGGGTGATGAGTACCGTGTGCTCACCCGCGACGAGGGCAACACCATCTACCGCCTTATGGCTATTGAGAAGTGGGGTGTCTTCCTCCTCTCGCTCATCGTTATGGCTATCGCCTCGCTCACCATCGTGGGTGTGTTGGTTATGGTCATCATCGACAAACGCGAGGAGCGTGCCACACTGCTCACGTTGGGTGCTACGCCGAGCCTCGTGCGACGTGTCTTCACCTCGCAGGGTATGATGATGGTGTGGCGTAGTATGGTGGGCGGCGTTGTTGTGGGTGTCGTGCTTACACTCCTGCAGCAACACTTCGGCTTGGTGCGTATCGGTGCTGCCTCGCTTATGGTCGATGCCTACCCTGTGGAGTTGCAGTGGGGCGATGTCGTGGCGGTGGCTGTGGGTTACTACGCCGTGGCGAGCATCATCGTGAGGCTCACGGTGAGGGCGATGGAGAGATAGAAATAGAGAATTCAAAATTGAGATATAAGATACGAAATAAATATAAACTATGAGATACCTTAAAACCTTTGTGGTGCTTCTGTTCCTGGTGGCTTGTGACAGCCCTAAGACCATACCTAACGACGATCTGGCAAACATCTTCCACGATGCTCTGCTGACCAATGCCTACATCAGCCAGAAGAGTGTCAAGTACGACTCGCTCAACATCTATGAGCCCATCCTCGCCAAGTATGGCTACACCAAGGAGGATATGCAATATACGCTGGAGAACTTCCTGCGTCAGAAGAGTGCCCACCTGAGCGATGTCATCACCGATGTCAACGACCGTCTGGCACGCGAGGCTGCGGCGTTACGTGCCGCTGTGGTGCGTGTTGACACGGTACGCAACGTGGCACAACGCAGGGCACGTCGCACAATCTTTGAGTTAGAGAAGCCTATCGTGGCAAAGAGCAAGGCTGACACCTCCAAGCTCATCATCAAGCTCCCTATGCAGGGTGCTGGCGAGTATGTCATCTCGGCGTGCTATACCATCAACCCCAAGGATGAGGGTACGGGCCGCCGCTTCACCGCCAACTTTTTGGCGGGCGACAGCCTCACCTACCACCAGTATGCCACCATTATGCACCGTGTCGACAGCTCCGAGCTGCGTACGCAGTTCTCTCTGAACCGTTCTATGGCAGAGAAGTACGACACGTTGCGTCTGCACTTCAATGATTTCGCCACACGTCGTGACAAACGTCCTCAGTCGAGCACTATCACCGTGCACTCCGCTTCTGTACGCTTCACCCCTTCGGAGGAGGAGAGCATCGAGCAGCTCTTCGAGGAGCAGTTCGACAGCAGAATATTCTCCGAGGAGTTCATCCACTCCATTGAGGATGAGTGGCTTATCGTTGCCGATTCGGTCGCTGCCGATTCGGTCGCTGTCCAAGAATAACACACGTCCCGATAAGTGAAGAAGCTCGCTGCCCACTACCTCATCTCCGAGGGCGAAGTTATGCTCCGCCCCCTTGTGACGCTCTCCGACGAGGGTGTCGTTACGGCTATTGAGCAGTGGGAGAGGCTCGACAGTGAGCCTCTGACGGTGTTCCATTCGGGTGCTATCATACCACAGATGGTCAACGCCCATTGCCACCTCGAGCTCTCATATCTGCGTGGCGAGATACCGCGTGGCTGCGGCTTTGCGGGCTTTGCCTCGCACCTGCGTAGGGTGCGTGATGCGTTTAGCCCCGAGCAGCGACAGAGGGCTATGGCGGCTGCCGATAGTGCTATGGCGGCTGAGGGTGTCGCTGTTGTGGGCGATGTGGCTAATGGCGACGAGAGTTTCTTGACTAAGTCACGCAGTCTGATTGAGTACCACACCTTTGCCGAGGTCTTTGGCTATAGGGACAATCTGGAGCAGGCGTCGCAACTTGTTACCTACCCCCATACAACCCTCACTCCTCATTCGTGCTACTCGCTCCAGAGTGGTGTTTTTCAGGATGTTGTACGCCGTTCTGCGGGTGAGCCGCTCTCTATCCATTTCCTGGAGTCTGCCGCCGAGCGGGAGTTGTATCGTGGCGAGGGAGGTCTTGCCGAGTGGTATCGTTCTATGGGGTGGCAGTGGGATTTCCTCTCACGTTATAACTCTCCCATCGAGCGTCTTATCGCTGAGATTCCTTCGGAGCAGGAGCTTCTGCTGGTGCATAACTGCTTCATTACGGAGGAGGATGTTGAGCGTCTGACGGCACATTTCCGCAGCGTCACTTTTGTGCTTTGTCCCGCCTCTAATGACTATCTCTCGGGTGTTATGCCCCCTGCTGCTATGCTCCATCGCAAGGGGTGCAGGGTAGCCATCGGCACCGACTCTTTGGCATCTGCCGAGAGCCTCTCGGTGTGGGATAACGTGCTTATGCTTAAGGATGTACCTCTGCCTGTTGTCGTTGGCTGGGCTACCGAGGGCGGAGCACGAGCTCTGCATAGCTCCCATAGCGGCAAGGTCGCCCTCGGCGAAAAGATAGCGTTGGTAGATAATGTCCATCTGTAATCTTTGACCCCCTAATTTCCTTAACTTCCCTATAAACAAAAACAGACGACCATCATAGTCGTCTGTTCTACATATTATCAGAGGTCTGAAGCGGATTCGAAGCGAGGAGAAAAAAACTCCGAGCTCGCGGGGATACTTTGTAAGCGAAGCGAATAAATATCATTTTATCCCCGCAACCCTGCCATCAAAAGGTGAGCAATCGCACGACAAAAGTCCGAGTTCTCCGAAAAGGAGAATGATTTTGTTGGGGTGGGAAGG
>JAEIGA010010178.1_pt1 | contig 14247 bp, 11 predicted proteins | sample 9270691 | NCBI WGS metagenome assembly JAEIGA01 (sample SAMN17057246, study PRJNA624740) | gut metagenome | biome: biome; isolation source: fecal sample | host: Bos grunniens | place: China: Xizang | collected 2019 | reverse complement strand
GTAACCAGTGCTCGGCAGCAGTCCACCGTAGTAATAGTCGATATAATCCTCGAGCATATAGTATCCCGCATACAGGGAACCGTATGTCTCGAGCAAGCGCACCTTGTCGAGCCTGCCAATCTTTGTAAAGACCTCCTTGGCTTCGTCCGTGCGGCAATCGACACGCTTGAATCGGATGTCGCGGGCAATTATCGCACGCATCGCCTCGCGTACTGCATCAACCTCCTTCTCGGTAAGTTCGGTCTCCATACGGCAATAATAGCCGTTGGATATCGGATTCTCGAACCGCACTACCCTGCCCGGAAAGAGTTCATTCATTGCCTTCATCATCACGAATGTAAGCGAACGGACATACATCCTCATTCCCTGCTCCGAGGTAATATCGAGAAACTCTACATCCTTGTTGCGGTACACCCTATATGTGAGCCCTTCGACAACATTGTTCACACGGGCCGCAACAATATCGTATGGCATACTCAGTCCAAACCCATTGAGGATATCCAGAAGTGAAGCACCCGACTGAAAGTCTTTACTCTCGCCATTGTTCTTACAATAAATCCTTACCATACTGCCAGATTTTAATGATGAATAAAAAGCACCGTACAGATAACATATCACGCGACAGCTGCCATTGCAGAAGCTTACGTCTGAACAGAGTTACCCGATATGCGAAAATAGGAATAAAATTATTCAATTACCAATAAAAAGATAAAATTTTACAAATATTAATCCCGAGGGAGTTGCGTTAGAAAAACAAAATACTATTTTTGCAGATGAGCGTATATTAAGAACACGCCCTTTCTGATATGGAAAAACAGGCACAATACATAAAGAGCATAGAGATTGAATCGTTGTGGAGCAACCGCAAGCATATCCTTTGGGAACTCCGTCCGGGTGTGAACATCCTGAGCGGAAGCAACGGAGTGGGCAAGAGCACCATCATCAAGCGCTCTGCCGCGCACCTGAAGATTATGCACGACCGCCACGTCACACGCAATCCGCACGAGGGAGTAAAGATAACCTTCTACCCCGAGGATGCGACAATCATCCCCTTTGATGTGATAAGCAGCATCGACCGTCCTATGCTCAGCAGCGAGATGCTCGAAAAGATATCGGGTGCCGAGGTACGCACCGAACTCGACTGGCAACTATACCAGCTACAGCGCCGCTACCTGAACTATCAGGTGAATATAGGCAACAGGATAATATCGCTGCTCACATCGGGCAACCCCGACGACCAGCGTCTGGCAACAGAACTCACAAAACCCAAGAAAGTATTCCAGGACCTTATCGACGAGCTGTTTGCCGCCACCGGGAAGACCATCATACGCAGCAAGAACGAAATCTTCTTCAACCAATACGGCGAGACAATCTCACCCTACATACTGTCGAGCGGCGAGAAGCAACTGCTGGTAATAATGCTCACAGCCCTTGTACAGGAGTGCCGTCCATCGGTGCTGTTTATGGACGAGCCCGAAATATCGCTGCACATAGAGTGGCAGCAACGCCTCATTGGCATTGTACACACCCTCAACCCCAACGCTCAGATAATACTCTGCACACACTCCCCCGCCATAATTATGGACGGATGGCTCGACGCCGTTACCGAGATTGAAGAGATTACAATATAGCACACAAACACTAAGAGCAGATGAAGAAGCTCTCGCAATACCTGAACTCCGACTTTCTGGCAGCAGCCAATGCATTGCGGCCCAAAAGCGCAAGAACACGCATCGTAGCATACGTGGAGAGCTACGACGACATATCATTCTGGCGCTCGGTGCTCGATGACTACGAGAGCGACAAATTCCATTTCGAAGTGCTCTTGCCTGCACGCACAAGCCTCACGAAGGGCAAGAAGCGCGCAATGATGAATATGCTGGGCAAAGGTATAGGGAAAAATATGATAGCGTGCGTCGACAGCGACTACGACTATCTGCTGCAGGGAGCAACCGACTGCTCACGGAAGATAATAGACAGTCCCTACATACTGCATACATACGCCTATGCCATAGAAAACCTCAAATGCTACAGCGAGGGACTCAAGCGCGTATGCGTACAGAGCACGCTCAACGACACCGACGTAATTGACTTCACCTCATTTATGCAGCTATACTCGCGCATCTGCTACCCGCTGTTCCTATGGAACATCCTTCTGTACAGGGAGCGCGACCTCAACACAATGAGTATGCAGCAGTTCTGCGAGATTGTGCGCCTCACCTCCTTCACAACAGAGAGACCCGAGAATTCATTGAAGCAGCTTGCTGCGCGCGTAAAGCACAAATTAGGGCAACTTGAGAAGAATATGCCGCATCTGCTACCTAAGCTCGAGGCGATGAAAAAGGAATTTGCACAGCTTGGCATCGTTGAGGACGAGACCTATATGTACATACAGGGACACCATATAATGGACAGGGTCGTACTGCATATCCTGAAACCGATATGCCGCTATCTGCGCAACAAGCGCGAGACAGAGATACAGCGCTATGCCTGCCACCGCCAACAGATGAACAACGAGCTGTCGTCCTACCGGCACAGCCAATGCGACGTTGCACTCATACTGAGCAAGAGCACATACTACAAGAGCTCCACACAATACAAATGGCTGCAACGCGACATCGAAGAGCTATTGCTGTCAATTGAAGCCGAACAAAGGAACTGCTGCAACGAAAACAGGCCAAGATAACAGCCTCATTCTAAGAAAGCTCAAGCCCGAAGGCATCGCGCAGCTTGCCTACAAGAGTGTTCTTTTCCTTCAGAATCTCATACTGCTTGGTGCGGTCGTACACGTGACGCTGCACAACGACCTCCCTCACATCCACACGTAAACGCAATTTAGCTCCTGCCAGCGACTCTTCAAGGGCATCGAGTATGCGCTTGGCCTCACCTTCGAACATAGCCGCCACGTGCTGGTTGTCGACAGCAATTGAAAACACATTCTCATCCTGCATACAGGGCAGAATTATCCTCATACGGTCGGCAAGGGCACGCTCATTCTCGGGCAGAGTCATAGCAAAAGAGACCCACGCCTGTACAAGTTCCTCATTAGTAATCCTCTTTACCGTCTGTTTCTCTTCGGCCACAGGCATTGCCGCAGATTCAACCGCATGCGGCTGTTGCTGCTGCGCCTGCTGCGCGCCCATCGTAGAACGGAACATTCCTCCAAGCGAAGGTCCAGCCCCCTGCTGAGAGGGACGGACACGCATGGCCTCGGGTCGTCCTTGCAGAACAGGACGCTGAGCATTCCCCACAGCAGGGGTAGCCTGCTGAGCCGTAACAGGCTGAGCCTCGGGCTGACGTACTGCAGCCGCCTGCACTGCCGGCTGTTGCACTGTAGACTGTACACCTGACACATTGGCTGCAGCGCTCTGCTGCGCAGGCGCTGTCACCTGCATTGCTGCAGGATTATTGAATATTGGTTTTAATTGCTTAGGGCTGCGCCCACCCGCTTCCCCGGCATCGTCCGAGGTGAGCTGCGAGAGCTGGATTATGGTAAGCTCAACCAAAAGGCGCTTATTGCGGCTTGCACGGTAATTGGTACTGCAATCGCTGCATAACTTTATAGCGCGGAACAGAATTTTCGGTGCACACTTTGCGGCCTGCGCTGTATAATGGGCACACAACTCCGCGCTACCTTCGAACAGAGGAACGGTTGCAGGGTCACTCGCCACAAGAAGGTCGCGGAAGTGCGACGCTGCGCCCTCGACAAAGACAGCACCGTCGAAACCCTTCACAAGCACCTCATTGAAGAGCAGAAGTGCCTGTGAGATATTTCCTGCAAGAATATAATCGGTAAAGCGGAAATAACAGTCATAATCGAGCACATTCAGGCTCTCTATCACTTTTGTATAGGTAAGGTCGCCCTGCGTGAAGCTCACCATCTGATCGAAGAGGGAGAGAGCATCGCGCATACATCCGTCCGATTTCTGCGCGACTATACGCAGCGCCTCGTATTCGGCGTTTATATTTTCCTTCTTGGCTATACTCTGCAAATGGGCAATAATATCGGCACTCTCTATGCGGCTGAAGTCATATATCTGGCAGCGCGAGAGGATTGTGGGTATAATCTTGTGCTTCTCGGTTGTTGCCAGAATAAAGATAGCGTGTGCAGGAGGCTCCTCGAGCGTCTTGAGGAAGGCATTGAATGCCGTTGTCGAGAGCATATGCACCTCGTCGATGATATACACCTTATAACGTCCTACCTGAGGCGGTATACGCACCTGTTCGTTGAGCGAACGGATACCGTCGACCGAGTTGTTGCTTGCCGCATCGAGCTCGTAAATGGTAAACGAACGTTGCTGATTGAACGAGACACAAGACTCGCACTCGTTACAAGGCTCACCGTCGGGTGTAGGATGCTCGCAATTTATCGTCTTGGCAAAGATACGCGCACAAGTCGTCTTTCCGACACCGCGCGGGCCACAGAACAGGTAGGCGTGGGCCAATTTACCGCTATTGATGGCATTCTTAAGCGTTGTCGTAAGCGCCCTTTGCGCAACGACCGACTCAAAGGTATCGGGACGGTACTTGCGTGCCGAAACTATATAATTCTCCATAATTCCAAATAATAAACTGTTGGAATACAAAGATAGTGAAAGGCGAGCGAAGAAAAAACAAGTTTACTTGATTTTTTATTCCGAGCCGAATCCTATCTTATCTAAAGAGACAAATAAAAAAATAAAAAGCAGTGCGTTGATGTCACATTTTTTCCTATCTTCGCAAACTGATTGATATAAAAGAACAAGAGTGTTATGAACGACAGCATTGGAGATATAATAAAATGGATAGGCAACCACAAATACCTGTTTGTCACAATGGCCTTTCTTGCCATTATAATCATCTTTGACGAAAACAGCCTGCTGAAGCACATCCAACATCAAAGAGAAATTCTAGGGCTGAAATCAGAGCTCAACGAATTGAGAACAGAGCACGACATTATCGTAAAGAAAATCAAGGAGCTCAAGGACGACACCGCAGCAATAGAGAAAATTGCCCGCGACAAATACGATATGCACCTCGACAACGAAGATGTGTTCATAATAGAAGATTAATTCCACACACAGCAAAAGAGAGACATAAGATATGAAAATTACAGACACACTATACAGGATTGGAGCAATTGTACTGCTCATAGGAGCTGCCCTAAAGATAGCGCTGCCCCTCCACGCATCATACATATACATTACAGGAGCCGTCCTTTTTGCCGTAATGCAGTTTATCGGACGTGAGCGCGGCGGCAACATCGCACTGCGCCGCCTTGTATTCCAGCAACAGCTCGGTGGCATTGCACTCATTACAGCAGGCGTACTTATGTTCACACACATACGCAACGAGTGGATAGTGGCACTCTTCATAGGAGCCCTGTTCGAGCTCTACACTGCATACCGCATTCCACAGGAGAAAGGAAAAATAAAATGACAGCAATATGATACAGAACGATAAATGGCAGCCCGCGGGCTGCCATTTATCGTTTATACAATCGGTTCAATTACTCTGCAATAGTAAGTTCATCTATCAGGCGCTTGCATCCACCGAGCTTCTCTATTACAAAGAGCACATAGCGGATATCAACGTTGATACAGCGCTGCAGGTTGTCGTCGAAGGTAATGTCGCCGCTCAACGACTCCCAGTTACCGTCGAAAGCAAGGCCGATGAGCTCGCCACGGGCATTGAGCACACCGCTACCGCTGTTACCGCCGGTAATATCATTGGTAGACAGGAAAGCTACGGGCATCTCACCTGTAGGAAGAGCATAGCGGCCATAATCCTTCTCATTGTAAAGTTCCTTCAAACGTGCAGGAACAATGAACTCGGGATTCTCGGCATCCTCTTTCTCCATTACACCCTTAAGGGTTGTAATATGGTTGTATGTTACACCGTCGCGAGGCTCGTAAGGTTTCACGACACCGTATGTCAGACGCATTGTAAAGTTAGCATCGGGGGCAACAGGGCTGCCTGCCGCCATCTCAAGGAGTCCTGCAAGATAGGTCTTGTGCAAGGGGTTGATTATATTTGTAAATGCCTTCTCCTGAGCTACCAGGTCCATATACATTGCAAAGACAGCATCGCGCAACTGCACAGCAGGGTCCTTCTCGAGCTTCTTTGCCGAAGGCTTCTTCACGAACTTGTCGAAATTCTTCTTGCTGCTCAAGATAGAATTGTCGTAAACATAATCGACATATGCCTCAACATTGCCTTTGTATTTCTTAATCATCGCATTGAGGTGCGCAGGACGCTCATCCTCGGTGGTAAGTTCAATGAAGCGGGGAAGAACCGATTTTGCAATCTTGCGATCTACCTCGTGGTTGTAATCGCGGTCGTACAACCAAGCATAGACTGACTCGAATGTAGAGCGGCCACCATCCTCTGCCGCTATTGCATCCTTATTGTTGCTTGAGAGGTTGCGGTATACGAACTCAACGTTCATTATCAGCTCCATTGTGAGAGTCGAGAGATAGAGCATACGTGCATTGTCCGAAACAAGAGTATTTATGCGGTCTATTACTGTAGCATACTCGCTGTTGTTCACCTTATTTGCAAAGTCGACAAAGATTTTCTCGTTAGCGAGTTTCTTCTCTACAACCTTATTCTCAACAATGGCATTGTTCATACCTATCGAGTTCTTCCAATAATTGCTGATACGTGCAAGCTTGTTGGCATACTGGATATTGATAGCCTCATCCTTGAGCATCTCCTGACGGATTACAGTAAGGGCTGCATCGCGCATTGCAATACGGGGCTCATTCTCGGCAAACATACGGCTCTCTACCTCACCACCTGTAAGGAAGCGCGATGTGCTGCCGGGGAAGCCCATAACCATAGTGTAGCTGCCCTCCTCGTATCCTTTAAGAGAGACCTTGAGGTGCTTGGGTGTGCTCAGAGGAACATTATTTGCATTGTAAGCTGCAGGGTTGCCGTCGGCATCGCCATACACGCGGAATACCGAGAAGTCGCCAGTGTGGCGGGGCCACATCCAGTTATCGGTCTCACCACCGAACTTACCTACCGATGAAGGAGGTGTTCCCACCAGACGTACATCGGTGTAACGCTTGTAATATACAAGATAATACTTGTTACCCTCGAAGTAGGGCTTGAGCTCGGCACGGAGATATTGCTTGTCCTCGACATTGTCGGCTGCAAAAAGCTCTTCACCTACACTCTTGAGAGCTGCGCTCGAGAAGCTCTGCTCAACAGTCATTCTGCCGTCGGCAAGGCGAGCATTAATCTCGTCGGTCACATCGGTAATCTTGGATACGAAAGTGAAGCTTATACCCTCGCAAGGGAGCTCAGCATCGTAGTTGGCAGCCCAAAAGCCATCCTTCAGATAGTTGTGCTCCACACTGCTCAGCTGCTGGATGTAGCTGTAACCGCAGTGGTGGTTAGTGAACACGAGTCCATTGGGCGACACAATCTCACCTGTACATCCGCCGCCGAAGATACCAATGGCATCCTTCAACGAAGGTGCGTCGGGTGAATAAATCTCATCGGCAGAAATTTCGAGACCCAATTTTTTCATATTGTCCTCGAGATTCTGACTGCGCATAAGCTGTAGCAGCCACATTCCCTCATCGGCACGGAGCTGTGCGGGAAGCATTGTTGCCGCAAGGGCAATCATAAGAAACAGTTTCTTCATAAAAAATGTATTTTGTTGATTATACTTAGAAGCTGATTAAATTTCTAAAAAAAGCATTTATTATATTGGAAGCCGTCATTTCGTTGTTTTTTATATTCAAAATTGCCTGTTTTCTTTTTCTCCCGGTTACGTAGCCCGCCATGCGCCCTCGAAAAAATAATAAAACATTCCATTTGCTTTGCGCCAAAATATGCTGCACTCGCCGAAAAACCGGCAAGTAAACTTGCGTTTTGCCCGTTGACTCTATTTATGACCTACAAAAACTTAACGATATAATCTTAAACAGCTTCTTATTTGTCTCAAAACAGAAACATTTTGCTAAGATACACCAAAAAAAGTAAAATTCCCCTTATCCATCCTTTTTTTCAAAGAATATTGCCCCGCAAATGTTATAACTTCATAATTCTTCGTCGAATAAGGGCATTGCGTTTGGAAAAAAGCGAGAACAGTTACTATATTAGCGCATCAAACATCAGAACAGAATGAACAAGCTGCTAAGCCTTATTGTTTTAATAGAATTTGTATTGCTTGCATCATCGTGCGGCAAGGAGTACACCCTGCACGGAAACACCGGAAGCTACTTCAACGGCTCAAAAGCCTATCTTAAAGTAGAGGTTACCGATGAATGGAAGACCCTCGACTCTTGCGAAATACTGCACGGGAAATTCTGTATGCGTGGCCCTGCCGACAGCACATTCGTGACAGCCCTCTTCATTGGCGAGGAGGCCATAATACCGGTTGTCGTAGAAGAAGGAGAAATCACACTGGACATCAACAGACACGACATTACAATAGACGGGACAGAACTGAACAATGCCCTTTCGACGTTTATGCAGAGAAAAAGCCAATTCGAGCGACGTATGTATGAGCTTGAGCGCCTGGAAGCATCGCTCATCCTCGACGGGCACACAGCCGAGAGCGCAGCAGCACAGATGGACGAGGAATTCACATCGGTGGGTGACTCCATGGATACCTATGTAGAGAATTTCATAAAGGAACATTACCACACCCCACTAGGCCCCTGCGTGTTCCAGCTGTTGTGCAGCACAATGCCCTACCCCTATATGACGAAGCAGATAGAACGGCTGATAGGCGACGCTCCCGCCCCTTTCCTTTCGAACCCCTATGTAAAGAGTTTCGTCTCTGCGGCCGAAGAGAACAGACGCAGGATGAGCGAGTAAGAAACAAAAAAAGATTGCAGACAACAGCTTGCAATCTTTTTTTTGTCATTCATACATCAGGCACCGCGGCTCTTGTCCTCTTCGATGAGTTTGAGCAGGCGCTCGATAGCCTCATCCTCGGGGATATTCTTCTCGACACACTCCTTACGGCGGTAGAGGCTCACCTTTCCGCGTGCAGCACCCACATAACCGTAGTCTGCATCGGCCATCTCTCCAGGGCCGTTCACAATGCAGCCCATAACTCCAATCTTGAGACCCTTAAGATGTCCCGTAGCAGCCTTTATCCGCGCCAATGTACCCTGAAGATCATATTGGGTACGTCCGCAACTGGGACAAGCTATATACTCGGTCTTGCTTATTCGTGCACGTGTAGCCTGCAATATTCCAAACGAAAGAGCGTTTATCTCCTCATCGGAAATACCGGGATTCTCAATCCACACACCGTCAATGAGTCCGTCAATGAGCAACACGCCCAAGTCGGCCGATGCCTTTATGCGCAAGCTGTCAAGGCAATCCTCGTTATACGTACGGCGCACAACAACAGGTGCCGTAACACCCTCGCACATAAGACGATGCACAAAGGCACGAAGCTCACCCACGGGATTCACGTGATTGCTGTATGCTACAAGCACCGCATTGGCTTTATTCTTTATATTGCTTATAAACTCAGGGGTAAGGTCACTGTATTGGGCCTCAACGAACTCGGCACCCTTTGTATCGGCAACTGCACCGCCGCACACAAGAATATCGGGCATAAGGTCCTCATCGCCAGCAAAAGCACTTACCACAACAGGCAGCTTGCCACCGCCTACAGCTCCCACTGCAACCGTCGCACGGCGCTGGGGCTCGATATAATTGAACTGTGGAGCACATTCTGCATCTATTGCAGCGTGTCCAGCACGACGGGAAATATATGCCACGAGTTCACGGGCCACGGGAATCTCATTTTCGGGAGGTTCAGAGAGTGACACGCGCACTGTATCGCCTATTCCGTCGGCAAGCAAAGCTCCAATTCCAACGGCACTTTTTATGCGTCCGTCCTCGGCATCACCAGCCTCGGTAACACCAAGGTGAAGAGGATAAGCAACACCCTCGGCAGCCATTGCAGCCACCAGACGGCGCACTGTGGCAACCATCATCGCCGTGTTGCTTGTCTTTATCGACACTACAACGTTATCGAACTGCTCATCGCGGCAGATGCGCAGGAACTCCATACACGACTCCACGACACCAGCAGGAGTGTCACCGTAGCGGCTCATAATGCGGTCGGAGAGCGAACCGTGGTTCACACCCACGCGAATGGCCTTGCCCTCGCTCTTGCAAAGAGCAAGGAAAGCAGTGAAACGCTCGCGCAAACGCACAAGCTCTGCAGCATACTCTTCATCGGTATAATCGATATGCTTGAACGTACGCGCCTTGTCGATATAGTTTCCGGGATTGACACGCACCTTGTCGGCATACTGCGCTGCAACGTCGGCAACCGATGCATTGAAGTGCACGTCGGCAACAAGAGGCACTGTGCAACCGTTCTCAAGGAGCGCTTTCTTTATCTCGCCCAAGTTTATGGCCTCGCGGCTGCCCTGTGTTGTCAGACGCACAATATCTCCGCCACGCTCCACGATGCGCAGAATCTGCTCCACGCTGCCGGGAGTATCGTTGGTAGAGGTATTTGTCATCGACTGCACCCTGACAGGATGTCCGCCGCTTATCGTCACACCACCGACATTAACCTCGACTGTAGGACGACGACGATAGTTGAAAATATCAGTTTGTCTTGTACTCATACTCGAGTCCCTTTAGTTCCTCGTTGGCTTTTTCTATCTTTTTCTTGAGATTGTCCTTATACTGGGCAAGACGCTCGGCAAGAGCATCGTCGGCAAGCGAGAGCATCTGCACTGCGAGAATTCCAGCATTGAGAGCACCGTTGATACCCACTGTCGCAACGGGAATTCCGGGAGGCATCTGCACAATTGCGAGCAGCGCGTCCATTCCGTCGAGTGTGCTGTTGATGGGTACACCAATCACTGGCAACGTAGTGCTTGCTGCTATCACTCCGGGAAGATGGGCTGCCATACCCGCAGCAGCGATGATTATTTTAATTCCACGCTCCTTTGCACCCTTTGCGAAGGCCTCGACAGCCTCGGGAGTACGGTGGGCCGAAAGGGCATTCACCTCAAAAGGCACCTGCATCTCGTTCAAGAAATCGGTTGCTTTCTTCATTACGGGAAGATCCGATGTACTTCCCATTATTACGCTTACTATTGCTTTCATATTCTATATTGTTTTTTCGTTATCAAAATTCAGGGACGCTCCTTTATTATACCCTTACGGTAAGCAGTGAGCAGACGCTCAAGGTCGGCTATCTTTATCATTATTCCACGTCCAATATCCGTATCACGCACCTTCTCGCGCTTACCCATCATCTCCACAATCTGTGTGGTCGATTGGATATCCGTTCCATTCTTGATAGCCTCCTCGGTAGATGTAAAGGGCGCGTGCTGTACAAGTTCAAAGCCACGCGAGTGGTAAACGAGCGTATATCCCGCAATACCTGTCCTGTTATGGTAGACACGGGAGAATCCACCGTCGATGACCATCAACCGGCCGTCGGCCTTTATAGGTGTCTCGCCTTTTCCCACACGCACGGGAACGTGGCCGTTTATTATATGACGGTGTTCACCCTTTACGCCGAACTCGTCGAGAATACCGTCACACACCTCGGCATTGTCGCGCAAAATGTAGTACCAGCCTTTGGGTTCTTTCTGCACCTCCTTGTCACTGAGCAGATAGCGCTCGAATGTGGCCATCTTAGCCTTGCCGAAGAGAGGCGACTCGGGACCGCACCACAGATACCAGAAGAAATCGGCAGCCTTTGCACGCGACGCAGTATCGAGGTCGTTGTCGAATGCAGCGCGCGCCATACGCTCAACCTTTTTCATCAGCTCCTTACCCTTGACCTTTACTCCATCGAACTCAACCTCGCGCATTGAGCCGTCCTCGTTGATGGGCACGGCAGCGTGGAACATAAGATTGGAATTATATATCACATACAATCCTCCACGCATCAGCAGGCAGTTGACGTGAGCCTGCAAGCGTTCGCTACGCATAAACGAGTGACGCAGACGCTCCATAAGGTCGCTCTCCTCGGGGGTGAGCGCATAAGGGTTGGCAGGGTCGAGTGTAGGCCATAGCTTGTCCTTCATCTCGTACTCGTTGCCGTCGATGGTTATTATGCCGCGCTCCTTATCGATGAACTCCATAAGGCAGCGGTCCATCATATTCCACTCGGGGTGCGCCATTGCTATCTGTCCCGACAGCTTGAACTCAATGACCGAGACAGCCTTGTGCATCTGGGCTATGAGGCGCACATCCTTATCGGTGAAATTGGTACGTTCCTCGTCGACACGCGGCTGGTATATCTCGCAAGGGTCGTCGGCATACTGCTCCATTGCAAATGTCGCAAGTGGAACCATATTTATGGCATAACCGTCCTCGAGAGTTGTGGTATTCGCATCGCGCAGGGAGAGTCGGAGCACGCTTGCAATACAGCAGGCATTTCCGGCTGCAGCGCCCATCCACAATACATCGTGGTTACCCCAGGTAATGTCGAGATGGTGATAACCGCATATAGCATCCATTATATGATGCGCTCCCGGTCCACGGTCGAAGATATCGCCCAATATATGCAGGCGGTCGATGGTGAGACGCTGTATAAGATAGCAGAGTGCCGTGATGAAGTGGTCGGCTCTGCCGGTATCTATGATTGTGCGCACGATAGCATTGAGATAGGCCTGTTTGTTACCTATATCGTTGCTCTCGTGCAGAAGTTCCTCTATAATATAGACATACTCGTCGGGCAGGCTCTTGCGCACCTTAGAGCGTGTGTATTTCGACGAGACGTCGCGGCACACCTTAATGAGCCTTGCAAGCTGGGTCGCATAGTAGTTCTCAATGGGCAAAGCCGACAATTTCACCTGCTTGAGTTTTTCCTCGGGGTAATATATGAGCGTGCACAGGTCCTTAATCTCCTCCTCGCTTATTGTATCGCCAAAAAGTTCGTTCACCTTGCGCTTGATGTTTCCCGAAGCATTGCGCAGCACGTGCTGGAAAGCCTCGTGCTCACCGTGAAGGTCGGCAAGATAGTGCTCCGTAGGCTTTGGCAGGTGCAGTATAGCCTCGAGATTGATAATCTCGGTTGTCACACTCGATACAGTGGGGAAATCGCGCGCCAGGAGACGCAGATATCTGAGATCCTCTTTTACCTCTTCAATTGTGATGTGCGGTTTCGACATAATTCCGTTGTTTTTTGTATAAAAACCATCCCGACGCACACATTCCATGCATCGAGAAAGAGTCTACCGCAAATTTATATCTATTTTTTTCAACTGACAAACTTTATCAGGGCAACTTATGTGGAGAGGGAAAATTTCCGCACACCGCAGTACAAGCAAACCGTACAGTCACAAATCAATCATATGCAGTGTTCCCCAAAATCCTTTCTAACTTTGGGGAACACTGCATATATTACATTTTTCATTCGGCATTGCCGCCAAACCCTCCACTCACGAAAGGCAGGGCAATATACAGTGCCTCCTGCCAATACTGCCACGTGTGGCCGCCCTCGCGCACACGCAACTGATAGGGGATGCGCTGCCTGCGCATTGCACGGATAAAGTCCATATTGTTGTCGAAAAGGAAATCCTTGTCACCGACATCAATGAACCAACGTACCGAGGCTATTTCGCTACACATAGCACTGTCGGCACTCTCCACTATCGCGATATTGTTATACCGGGCCACACTCTGCATAAGGGCACGGCGGCGGGTATCGGTATCACGGCTTATCCAGGTATTCTCGACCATTCCCATAAGGGCACTCATTGCATAAGCCGAGGAGAACATCCCGCTGTGGCGCAGTGCATAGCCCGTTGCACCTCCTCCGCCCATAGAGAGACCGGCTATTGCCCTGTGCTCCTTACCGGCCTTTATGCGATACTTGCCCTCGATATGAGGAATGAACTCCGAGAAGAAGAAATTCTCGTAATGCCACCCCTCGCAATTGAAATATCCGTCGTACACCGTACCCGCATCGGGCATAACAATAATCATCTCCTGCGCATTACCCTCGGCAAAGATTGCAGTGGCTATACTCTCTACACAACCTTTATCGCGCCAAGCTGTGTGGTTGTCGGTCAATCCGTGCAACAGATAGAGCACGGGGAAGTTCTTCGACTCATCGCCGTAGCTTGCAGGAAGATATATGCAATAACTCTTATCGCAGCCAAGAGTATCACTGTACATAGAACTCTCCAGCATTACAGGATATCCGCTTTGGGCCATTGCGCTTTGCAATGCGAGAAGCATCAACAGAACAGGAAGGAATACTTTTTTCATACTCTTATATTTTTATGAATTACTATTTGTCCGCAGCCG
>JAEIGA010010177.1_pt1 | contig 14247 bp, 14 predicted proteins | sample 9270691 | NCBI WGS metagenome assembly JAEIGA01 (sample SAMN17057246, study PRJNA624740) | gut metagenome | biome: biome; isolation source: fecal sample | host: Bos grunniens | place: China: Xizang | collected 2019 | reverse complement strand
CGAACCTGCATCCTTTGGTTTTTCAGACCAACGCTCAGACCTCATAAGCTACCCAAGCAGGTAATGATGCCTATGGGATTTGAACCCTATATCATGACATTGAAAGTGTCATATCCTAACCACTAGACGAAGGCACCATATTGATTGATGGGAAGAATTGGAATCGAACCAATGACACGTGGATTTTCAGTCCACTGCTCTACCAACTGAGCTATCAACCCATATTTATTTGATGACGCTAACAGGACTCGAACCCGTAATACCAGCGTGAAAGGCTGGTGTCTTAACCTTTTGACCATAGCGCCATATTAAAGGTTCTGACAGGAGTCGAACCTGCGATAGTGGAGTTGCAGTCCACAGCATTAACCACTTTGCTACAGAACCATATTGAAGGCGTAGGTCAGATTTGAACTGACGAAAACAAAATAACAGTTTTGCAGACTGTCCTCTTAAGCCACTTGAGTACTACGCCATATTTTTTATTTTTGTTGAAACTTCAACACAGGAGTAGAAGGATTTGCACCCTCACCAATGGTTTTGGAGACCACTATGCTACTATTACACCATACTCCTATATAATTAAAAAACCACCAATGTCTGCACTTTAACGTGCTTGACATTAGTGGTTAAATTATCTTTATAAAAGAAAATCCAAACTAATTATCTATCAAACTTAACTGTCTTGTCTTTCAGAGTTTGATTGCACGCCAAAATGTCCTGATACACATTCGCACCAGAATTCACAAAAACATTCTTCAAAACGTACAACATTTACTCTGTTTTTCATTGTGGATTTTCCTCCTAACTCAAAATTTTATAATTATAAGCCTTTTTCAAACTTACAAGTATATTATAACATATAATTTTTTGTTTGTCAAGGCTCATGTTAATTTTTTTTATTTTTTTTAATCAATTCTCTTAACACCTATAATAACACCTTTTTCTACATCTATTAAATTAGTTATTATTTGGTCATAATTAACACCTTTTAATCTATATTCAATATAGAATGTATTTTTTTCTTCAAAAGAATTATTTGTACCTACTACATCAATTATCTCTGTTTCTAAATCATGTAATGCTAAACCTGAATAATTTACAGTAGGGAAAAGTTCTTGTTGCATTTCATAAGATAAATTATTATACAACTCATTCTTTATATTTTGATAACTACTTTCATCTACAATATCATAAACCTTTAAGTATGATTCAGCAATCGCTTTATTTTTATTATATGTTTCTAAAACTTTACTTCTACTTGAATAAATTTCCATCATATCATTTTTATACTTCATATCTATACCATACTTAAAACCAAATACAATACAAAGAACAAGAAATAAAATTACAAGTATAGGTTTAATATATGCTTTCATAATTTTTCTCCCCCTTACTCATAATAAAATTCATCAAACTTACCGTTAGACCAAATAATATACAATTTTGTATCATAATCTTCAACTTCAAAATATACCATATCTATTATTTCACCTGTTTCACCACGCATAAATGGATATATTTCAAATTTTATATCATCTGTATGATAAGATTTTTCTCTTAAATTATATACTATACTATCTATTGTTTCCTGTAAATTACGTGTTTGATTAGAGTAATCTTCTACATCTAAAACAAATTCCTCATCATCAATATTTGAAATATACTCTTTTAATATACTATTAAATTCTTTTACTTCATTAATTGATTGATTATATGTTTTATCTATGGATTCTAACTCTATATTCTCTCGATTTACCCTTAGTTTTTCTGTCTCAATTTCATCACTATGACAAGCACTTAAAGATAAAGCTATAACTACCATCAAAACTAAACTTAATAATTTTTTCATTATGTAACCCACCCCTCGAATTAATAATGATAATATAAATTATTCAAAATACCAAAATTCATATCTATTTCTACAACTATTTCTTTTTTATTTAATGTATCATAGTAATAATAAGACATACCATTCTCTGTCTTTTCCTTACCTACTCTATTCACATATTGACCAGCTTCTGCTTCTTCTTTTAAGGCTTTAGTTATCTCTCTTTCCAATACTGTAGCAATAAATCTGCCTTTACGAATAACCATATAACCTTCTTTACCAAAGTTCAAATTCTTATATTTAATGCAATATTTATTATCTACAACTTCAAGAAAATCAGCATTTGTATCCTCAGTACCTTCTGTTATAAAGTTATAAAATATAGATACGTCATCATAATAAGGGTCATAAATATCAGTATTTTCTATTACTGTGAAAGGGTCTTCCTGTAAAAGTTTATCTATTTCCTCTGATTTTTCACAATAATCATCAAACTTTTCTGCATTATTACAAAGAATATAATAATCTTCACCACTAACAAAATTATTCTCCTGATATTCATTTATAAAATCAATAACTCTTTTATCTGATTCAGTAGGCAATACAACACCATTTAATCCATTAAATACTTGTTCCTCAACATTTTGAACTGATACATTATTAAAAATAAATAAACCAATTACAATAAGTAAAACAACACATATTAAAGCAATAATTTTTTTCACTTCAATCACCTCTTGTTTATATTATAACATAAATATATAAATTTGTCAAGTTTTTTATTATGGTGTGACAAGTACCATTTGAGCACCATTACTACCTTGCATACCTACTACTTCTGTTGCTGTATTTACAATATTACAGTTTCTATCATCAATAAGACCACTCCAATTTGTAGAAGAATATATTAAATATCCCCCTTCTACTTTTTCTCTTATTACAACATAATGACTACCACCTGTATATCTACTACCTACACCTTTGCTAGCACTTACAACATATAATGCCATACCACCACTATTTAAACAAGCATCTAATTTATCAATATTAACTGAACCTAAACATTCTGTTTTAAAACCACATTCCTCTATAACTGCCGCTAAATCTGTATGAGTAAAAGCACCTGCACCATCACCATTACTATTTGATGTTGCTAATTTCTTACCATCTGGATGCCTTAAATTATATGTATTAACAGCCAATGCAACTTCTGGTACATTTATATATTTACCTGTCATAGTAGATAATATACAAGCAGTACTATAAGCACCACAAGCACTTGCAGCAAGAGTACTATCACCTGATGATAAACTCATCCACTCTTCACCCTTATTATTTCTACTACTTTGAGAATATCTTACAACACCTTTTCCATTTACTGCCTTCCATTTATCTACTTTATACTCATAATTAGACTCTCCCTCATTTCTAGGCTTTTTACCAACATGAGCTAATAAATTTTTTGATTTTTCTTTGGCACCTGTTAATTTATTTACATATTCTGTAATATCTCCCCAAGGTCCTTGAAATTTTCCTGGTGTTTCCACAAATTCACCTGCTATTAGCCCTCCACCTTTACAATAATCAGGTAAACTACTACCACTATTACCACCCCCACTAGAAGGTGATAAAATTCCTTCATTCTCTAAATAACTACCATAATTTGAAATACTCCTAATCTTTTTACCATAAATTCCTTTTCCCTTTAATCCTGCTGTTAATTCATCCTGTGAAGACGCAACTGACTCCCATTCTATTAAAGAATATTTACCACTATATACATGCCCCCAATCTGATGCGTCACTACCTTTTATATCACCTATAATACAATTTAATGTTGTATTATCATCAAAAGTTATAGAAATAGCATCACCTGCTGCACCAAATTTAGCCCTAACTGCAACTACATACAAACCATCAATTGTTGCAACACCTGAATCACCTGCTTTACCCTTAGTACTCCATAAATCTGCAACTTTTCTCTGATTTGTGCCATCAGTCCATTTTGGGAAAAATTGATTATAGTCTGTATAGTCAGAAATAATACCTGTTTGTGCAACACTATCAGGAACTTCAACTGTACTCAAAGCAGTACCATTCACTCCTGGATTACTGCCTGAATTTGATTGTAAAGATGGATTCCAAGCAAACATTAGATTAAACTGCCAACAAGTACATAAAGCCTTACCCTCTGCACCTATTATTTCATCAATAGTAAATCCATTTTCTTTTTCATCATTATTTGGATATGCTGCTGTATGTGTATAATATCTATCACCTTTTCGTTCAGTTATACAAAAATAATGATTCGAATGTGCAAAACTAGGAGAAGTGGGTCTACCACTACAATCCCCACTAGAATTGGTATCACTATTACCTCTAACATTTACACCAACCAGTCCATTATTATCCAAAACATAATTTATCATACTTATAACATCTGAATGTCCATTTGATTCAGGAAAAAGTATTTTTGCATTTTCTTTAGCACCCTCTGTATAACTACCATCTGATATTGCCTTAGTATTAGGATGATATTCTGCAAATCTAACATAAAAACCCTGGTCTCCTGCTGCCATTGCAATACCATTCCATTGTCTCGAATCAGCTGTTGCACCTCTTACTGACTCATAAGCATTACCTAATGCTGTAATTTCTGCAACATTTATTGCCCTTCCTGTCATAGCAGAAAACATATATGCCTGCATCATTAGAGGACAATTATTTGACATAGTTACCCCATCAAAATTTACACCTGCTGACCAAGGCTCAGTAGATGCACTTTGATATTGATATGGTACCTTCCATTTTGACCCTAAACGCCATTCCTCACGTGTTTTACCTAAATTTTTTAATTTCTTATTAGGTTCAGAAACAGAAACCAACTTTCCAAAATGTTGTGCAAATTGGCTACTCATCATATTCTGCTTTATATCCTCAGGATAAGAACCTTGTATCTCACCTGCTTTTACATTTGAAAAATCTCTATTTGGAATATTTGAAGTACCACCTTCTTCTACGCATTCACAATACTCCTTATTTCCACCTGAAGCCATAGGCGCCACTGTTCCTAATGAACTTACTAATTCCCTACCTACTAAATAAGATGCTACTGCATAACTAGAATCAAACATAGGTGAATCATAAGTACCACCTTGCATATTATCTATCCATACTTTTGCTGTTGTATCAAAATAATCAGTATTTCCACAATTTTCTCTTACCCAAGACCATAGTACTTTATCTACTACTTTACCATTTATCTTAAAATAATTAGACTTTGACTCATCCCAAGTCATATACATATTATTACTACCAAATATATATGACCTCATCTGAGGTTCTGTATAATCAAAATTGCTATAAAAAACATCTATTTTATCAAAACCACGCTCTGAATCATTTTCTGAAGTAGAAGCCCACAATGCACACCATAAAGATAGTAATTTAGGTCTATTTTCATCTGTTAAAGTTTCTGTACCACCTGAATGATATTTTGCTGCTGCTACAAACATATGAATAAATCCTGTCAATTTATCCCTATTTGCAGTTATACCATATGAATCCATTATAGCTGGTAATTCTGCATTTACTTTATCATAATAATAATTCATACTTTCCTGTGTTATTATACCTATTTGAGTTGAGGCACCATATGGAAAGAAGTTATTTTCATATATTGGAGGCTCCTTAGGTTGATATTTTGACTTTATACTATTTACAAAATCATCTTTTAAATATTTTGTACCATTTACCCCATTAAACTTATAATTACCATCAAAAACATTATTATAATGTAAGCCTAAAAAAGCATAACCACCTGATTCTACTTGTGTAGATGGATATTCTAAAATACTATCACCATTTATAGGTATATTTTTTATACCACCCACATTTTCAACTGCATTCATACCATAAAGAAAATAAATTAAATTATCATTACCTACTTTTGATTTAACATCATTAACAGCAGTAGGATTCTCTATTATTGTTGTAAAATCTCTATTTACGATATCTGAATAAAAACTTAATGCCTCTGCTGCCTTTTTATCTCCGTCTTTAAATGTTCCAATTAATTGAGATATTTGACTCATATCAAATTCAGTAGACATCATAGCAGTAGGACCATCTATACAATCTAAAATTCCTTTCTTTGTGCTCCTACCCTCTAAAAATTCCAAATCTATATGTAATAATCCATAAATTGCTATCATTAATACTATAACAACAAGTATTATAAAAAAGCCATATATACCTATTATAGAAATAAACCACATAATTAATTGTTCTATTATTTCTACAACCCATTTAATTATTTTTAATATCCATACTTTTATTTGTAATTTTTTTTCTTTTTCTTTTGAATCTTTAACTTTTTTTGATTTTTTAGCCTTGTCTTTTACACCTACTAATGAACTACCTTCCTCTTTTAATTTCTTTTCCGCTTTTTTAACTTCCTTTTTTGTACCTTTTTTTTGTTTCTTTAATTTAAGTTCTTGTAGCTTTTCAAACAATCCTATTATTGCAGAAAACAAAACAATCACCTACTTCATAATATTTATTTTTGTATTTCTATCCTTACTTCACTAATTTTATTAAACTTTACAACTGTATAAATATTCAAATAACAATCATATAAATTACTTTTTGACTTATAACAATACCTTAAATTATTTTTAGACTCTTCAAAGACATTAAAATACTCTAGCATATTAAATCTATAATCTTTTTGTCTATCACTTCTTTTACATTTATCAAAATCATCTAAATATACATTAAACAACAAACCTTTATAATAAAGTTTAGATTTTCCACTATCATCAAAAAATACTTCAGATTTCTTTATATATAAGCAATCTTCTTTTTCATATATACCATTTGATGTTTTATCTTCATTTACATAAGAATAATTAAGATATACAAATTTATATCTCTCATCTATACCTATATCCTCACCTGATTCATTTACTGCTATTGAATATGCATAACCCTCTTTATCTGTGAAAAATGAATCACCTAAACCTACCTGTTTTTCCTTTATTTCTGGAATCACACTATTAAAATATGAGACACTATCATACAACTTCAATACTTCTTCTGAATTATCTTCTATAAAATTATTATTATAATAATCTAAAAAAGAATTCTTTACCTTTTCAGGAAAATCAGTAGAATTTATATCTTCAATACTTTTATTTCCTTTCACCAATTCAACAGTAAAATCTATTATTTTCTGATTATTATATTCACACTCTGAATTTCTCCAATTTATATATACATTCAAACCTATACAAATTGCAATGACCAAAACAATACTTAATAAAATATAAAAAATTTTATTTGTATCTATCATAAACTCACTTCCCTATTTCACTCAAAATATTTAATAATTCTTTGGAACTTATACTTCTATCTATTATTTTAACAAGATTACCCATATTATCTATAATAACTAATTTAGGTATAAAAATAGTATTACCCACTAATTTACTATTTAATATATTATCTCTAAATAAGTGACACTTGAAGTTAAAATAATAAGATTTTTCAATAACTTTATCATAAATATCAGTAGTAAATGAATCTTTATCTTTTAATAAAGGTATATCAGTTGGTACTGATATAAATTGCACATTATACTCACTAAAATAATCTTCATTTTCCTTGAAATCTTTTAACTCTTTTTCACAATCAGGACACCAAGTACTCCATATCATCATTATTGTATAATCTGTTTCTGCAAATACACTATCATCTACTTTGACACCATCTATTGTTTCTGTACTAAAACCTTTTAACATTTGTACTCCTGTATCTTCTACTTCATACAAATATATTTCATTATTCTCATTATTTTCTACAGTCATATACCCTACAAAACTTCCTAATTCACTATATGGAATATATAACTCTTTACCTCTTACAATAGGATATACCTTTTTACCATCTTCATTTCTAAATACTTGTTGCTCCCCATTAACAAATATTTTAATATCTTTATCTGTCTTAACTCCAAAAGTTAAATAACCTATAATATACCCTATTAATAATGAAATTACAATTAATAATGTATTTCTTTTTTGTTCTTTTGTCAACAATAACACCACCTTATATAATATTAAAATAATTTTTTATGTTATTTTTTTTCATAATATGTCTCAAAAATAAAATAAGACTCTGTTAATAACGAATTAACAAAGTCTTATTACTATTATATACTATTATAAAATTTCTCTACTTTCCCAATTATCCTCTTCAATACCTAATTTCTTATTTGTATACTTATACATATTTCCAAAATTATTCAAAGAGGGTAATCTATCAAAAGCTGTAGCAGAAGTCATACCACCTTTTAACTCTCGTAAAATATAAGACATAAATGGATTTTCTTTTAAATAATCTAAAACTAATTTTATCTTATCCTTTTCCAATATACCTTTTATCTCAAACTTTTCTTTAATTTCTTCTACTTCTTCTGAAATAATAATCTTAAATTTTTCTATATAATCATATATTTCAGTTATATCTCTATTTATAGCATCCTTAATTGAAGATTCAGCAACAGACATTACATCATCTATTGTATTAGATACCAATAAAGAATATACTTTTTTCAAAGAGGGTATATTTTTTATTCTTGCTAACTTAAAATACTCCTGATACTTCAACTTAAACATAAAATCTTCTTCATCAGTAATAATTCTAAATACCCAACCCTCTTTTATATTTTCTGTATCATTTACAGCCTTTTCAACAAAATCGAATAAATCAGTATACTCAAAAGATTCAGTTATATCCAATTTATATTTTTTTGCAAAAGATAAAAGTTCAGGATATGTTTTCATTTTCAAAGTATCTAGTTCTCTAATTGCTAACAGATATAAAGATTTTTCTTTACCATAATCTAATACTATTCTATTATCAGGATGAATCAACTCAAAAATAAATGTATAACCCTCTGGTATATTATTATAAAAATATGAATATTTATTTTCAAATAATTTTTGTGCTAAAGATATTTGAACACTATCAAATGAACCATTAGTATTCATTATGATATTACCATTATAATTTGTTACTATAATAGCAGAGCCATCTTTCTTATCTGTTACATATACTTCTTTTGCCTTACTTAACAAATCTAATACACGCTCTTCTTTTGTTTCCTCAACCTCATTTAAGTTATAAAACTTATTAAAAGGATAAGAAACATAAGTCATTGTATTTAAGTCAATAACCTTACCCCTGCTCTGCTTTGCTAATTTATTCCAACCTGTTACCCAAATATTATTTGAATATTTCACAAGCAATAAATTACCTTTTTGAGTATATGATATTGTTCTTAAAGTTACTGCCAACAGATGAACTAACTTCCAATCACTTAAATCAGAATAAGACAAATTAGAAATTATTTCTTTATCTGTTTCTTCAACAACAAGTCCATTAAATTTAGCAATCAATTCTTTTTCTTTTTCATTCTCAACTAATACCAAATATTCCTCAATAGATTTTCTTAAATCCACACTTATATTAAATCCATTTTCCTCAACAATATAAATACCCTGAACTAAATCAGAATATTTATTCTCTTTTGAATAACTTAAATTTAATTCACTTGCTACTTTATCTATTATATTCAATGTATCTAAAATATATTTCATCACATTTCACCCTTACTGTAAAACTTTACTCTCTCATAAAAAGGCTTATTTGACTTAACAGCAATACATTTAGCCTTTAAATATCCTAATGGTGTAACATCTTTTCTACCTTTGCAATACTCTATTGCATCTTTACACATAGATAAACTACATCCTGATTTATCTCTTAATTCTATAATATCATTCATTATATTCACCAACTTATATTATTTCTTATTTATATTATACCATAATATTCTAATAAAGTCAAGAATTTTACACATAAAATAACCCACAAGATTGACTACTAATCTATCTTGTGGGTATTATTTTTACTGGGATGGAAGGACTCGAACCTTCTCTACAGGAGTCAAAGTCCTGTGTCCTACCGATTAGACGACATCCCAATATAGAAAGCGAGGTTAGTTGAGTAGCCTATCAGAGTAATCATCAAGACCACTCAACTAAATATGTATATAAAAATTGTACAGACTATTTAATTAGTTATCAAAAACTTCCAACTTTTCATCAAGTCTTTCAAGGAAAGCATCTACACTATTTCCTACATCTGCAAGAATTCTTGACATATGCTTATTATACTTTTCAATAACTCTCTTTCTTGCAAGTTCTGTACCAACTTCTACATCAAACTTATCTTCAGGATGACATTTTGCAACAGCCTTAATATATGTAGGCATTTTAACTGTTTCTTTATCAAAAGCAACATCACCCATACCAAGCTTTGTTAGTACATTATAAGCGTCATTTTCACAACCCTCAAGTCGTGCAATAACCTTACCCTGTGACTCAATTACACTAATTTTAATCATATCCACTACTCCTTAATAATATTTTTTTAATTAAGACGGAGAGGGTGGGATTCGAACCCACGTGGGGTTGCCCCCAAACGGTTTTCAAGACCGCCTCGTTATGACCACTTCGATACCTCTCCATATAATTTGTGGTATATTTCAACCACAAATGTTTTAATAAATCAATTAAATTTTATTTCTCCGCTTGTAACTTACGAAGTTGACGCTGTGCTTTCTTAATCAAAGCAGCATTTTCAACGGGTTTTGATTTCAATTTATTTACCCTATTCTCCAAAGCCATTACACGAATCTCTTTACTTGTCATAACAAAAAACCCCTCTTCTAAATAAAATTTAATCCCTATTTTATTAGGTATACTCTCTGAGGGACTCGAACCCTCACGCACAAGTGCAGCAGAGCCTAAATCTACCGTGTCTACCAAAATTCCACCAAGAGAGCATATAATGGCGGAGACGGAGGGGCTCGAACCCTCGCGTCGCGTGAACGACCTAGCAGTTTAGCAAACTGCCCCCTTCACCATCTTGGGTACGTCTCCAAGCAATACCCTATCTAAAAGAATAAACATATTCTTTCAAATCACCCTTATAAATACTCTTAATGTTCTCAATATCATAATAATCACAAGGTAGAACTAATGATTCGTGCTTATTATTAGGATGTATATCTATATCATCTAATAAATGAGCAACAAATTGAGTACAAGTATATCTTTTATGGAGTTTTCTATTAACATTAAAATATGTAAAAAGAATTCCTGCAAAATTGTATTTATAATATGAAGAATTATTACACATTTTGTTTAGTGTTCTTAACAATCTATTATATTGCTTTTTTGTCAATGTCAACTTTAATACTTCACATTGAGGTTGATATTTATTGAATACCCCTCTATCAACTGATTCACTTACTAAACCCGCCCATAAAGGCATCCTCAAAGATTTTCTTCCAAAACTATATAACTCACTTAAACCCTCATCTAAACTTATTGATACATGAGTAAATTCAAAATGAGAAAAATACCTTAAAAATTTTGAAAACTTTGTTCCTGACATAGACAGAACTATATAAACAGAATGTAAATCATTCTTCAATTCAAACTCCCCTTTATAAACCAAAGGTTTGTTTGAAACCTATGGTGACTTATTTTAACCACCAACCATCACCAATTATCCTATAAGGATAAATAATCTAACAAAACACTCTAATAAAATTTCCAAATTTATGTATAAATTTGCTGTATGTGTTTTTCATAGACTAATAGGGATAGTGGGAGTTGAACCCACAAGGTTTCCCGTACGATTTTGAGTCGTATGCGTCTGCCAATTCCGCCATATCCCCATATTTACTTCACAAAACACTTTAATTTTTTAACAGGTGCCTTATCTACTTGGCTATATAGCAGGGTTATGCCTGTTATAGTGGGAATTGCACCCACGATGCCTGTTTCCTCATACAAATATTTTTAAAAATGATTTGCTGTCTGTGTCTTTCAGAAGTAAAAACAATCATTTCAGAACACTTTTCTTAAAATATCCCCAATATTTTGAAAAATAATTGCTGGATGTGTTCTTCTAATGAAAATAAAATTAATAGGACTCGAACCTATGCCTCCGCGAGTGTGCCTGATTTACACTACATACCTCCCGCAGTGTGCTTCCCATTACACTATAACTTTATATAATTTAGACTAAACCTTTAAAACACCGCCTACCTATCCATAGGATTTCCGCAAAACTCAGTCTAATCTGGTTTGTACTATATATAATAGTAGCAAATTAGTTTTTTAGTAGCCGTTTGCCCGATTGGAGTAAACTCCACGATGGCAAGGTTTACTTCTCGATGACGTGGTGGGTATTACAGGACTCGAACCTGTGACCTGCTGATTATGAGTCAGCTGCTCTAACCAACTGAGCTAAATACCCTCAACATAGGCTTTTCAGCCTATGAAAAGGAGTGTGTCATACAAGCAAATGGGCATTACAGGACTCGAACCTGTGACCGACCGCTTATGAGGCGGTAGCTCTAACCAACTGAGCTAAATGCCCTTATTTAATAAATTACAAAGAAGGAAATCTTCTGCAATATTAATTGTCTTCATATAAACTTTTATACTACTTTTAGGTCTTAAAAGTATTTCTTGTACTTGATATTTATGTAAATCAATATAAAAAAATTGATTATATTTGCGTGAATACGCTATAATTGCATCTATATCTAAACTATGATAAGGTGTTCTTTTTATTCTTTTTACACCGTCTCTTTTAGATAAAGAAATTTTTAAAGACCCATCTGAATATTCAATACAAGTTTTAACCTGCACCTTTAATAATTTACCCTCTATATCCACTATAAAATCATAAGGAGCATTATCACCATATGGTTGAGAGACTACAAACCCCATCGATACTAATTCTGTTAATACTTTTAACTCTGAAACTATACCAACATCCTTAGTATTTGCCAAAGTTCTCACTCCTTATAATAAAATATAGAAAGAAGGCATTAGGTAAGATTTAGCATGTGAGGCTCAATTACACACTATCTTTTTACAAATTCAGTTTCTACACAAGCCACAAGCCTATTTTAACTTATGTTCTGCTGCTATTAAACCTAATGGGGGTAGAGGGACTTGAACCCTCACGATATGTTTCAATCAACGGATTTTAAGTCCGTTGCGTCTGCCTAGTTCCGCCATACCCCCATATAAAATTGTGATATACTTAAGGTATATATCAGATTGATGCCATCTCAACCTCTTCCATACCGAATTTCATTATGGATAGGAGGAAAACTAACTATTCCATAACTACACCATTCCCTTTTAAAGCACATAGTACTGCGACCTTTTACAAGGGGGTAGCGAATGGTACTCCCATAAGCCTATAAAGGCTGGTGCGAGTGACGAGACTTGAACTCGTACTCTGTTGCCAGAACAGGATTTTAAGTCCTGGGTGTCTGCCTATTCCACCACACTCGCATTTATTAAAACAAAATAGTTTGCAATTTCCACCTTTTCAGATGCAAGGAATTTGGTAGTAGATTATATCTACCTTTAACCTATCTATCAGTCCTTATTAGTGTTTCAACTAACAGTAAGATAGTTTTTGGGTTTCATTTGGTTTTCCCAACTATTTTCCCATTTCGCTCTCTTCTTTCAGAGTTCCTGCATTTCCTTATAGTCTCTCTATAAGTCCTACTCGTACTCAGTTCACCAATAATAAATTATTGGAATTATTAAAGCCTTTTGGAACTATTTTAATGTTTTACATATTCAATTTTATAAGTCATTCAACTTACTTTGTTATTATAACATATTTTTATTGATTTGTCAAGATATTTTCAAAAAATATTTTAACAAATTTTATAGAAATTACTTAAAGAATACTTTCAATTTAACACTACATCCAAGTAGGTGATTATTTAAGTTCTTTCAACATTATGTATTATAACATATTTCTGTTAGAATGTCAAGTTTTTTTTCAAACATTTATGAAACAATTTATAAATAATACTTTTCAAATTTACCCTACAACCAAGTGGGTGATTATCTAACTTGTTTCAACATTATGCATTATAACACAACTTCTAACAGATGTCAAGTTTTTTTCTCATAACTTAAAACTTTTTTATAAATTAAAAACCACATACCATTTTACAGCGTTCTACTGCTAAATAGTATGTGGTAAATAACCCCCAATATATCGAATTATCTATAGAAATAGAAAATTAAATATGTTTACTATTTTTCACAGCAGAAACAGAGCCTTGAAGTAATATCAATGATAACAATGATAAACTAACAACGCTTAATATACTTATCTGTTGTGATAAACTAACAATAAACATCTTTATTTTCCTCCTATTTCAAATTCATTAAATATAGTATATCATATTTTTTATATAATGTCAACACCTATGCACTAAATTTTTTCAATTTTTATATCTT
>JAEIGA010010176.1_pt1 | contig 14249 bp, 14 predicted proteins | sample 9270691 | NCBI WGS metagenome assembly JAEIGA01 (sample SAMN17057246, study PRJNA624740) | gut metagenome | biome: biome; isolation source: fecal sample | host: Bos grunniens | place: China: Xizang | collected 2019 | reverse complement strand
TGCAATAAACGCAAAGCGCAAATACCTTGGAGAAGAGCCTATGAACGCAACTGAGTTCCTCAAGATGATGCGTGAGAAACGTGCTCTTGTGAACCTCGACAGCAAGCTTGCCAACCGCTCCGTAAACGAAGGTTTCAGCGGCGGAGAGAAGAAGCGCAACGAGATATTCCAGATGGCAATGCTGGAGCCGGTACTGAGCATTCTCGACGAGACCGATTCGGGCCTCGACATCGACGCACTGCGTATTGTGGCAGAAGGTGTCAACAAACTGAAACGCGAAGATACATCAAGCATAGTAATCACACACTACCAGCGTCTTCTCGACTACATCAAACCCGATATAGTGCATGTGCTGTACAACGGAAGGATTGTCAAGACTGCCGGCCCTGAACTTGTAATGGAGCTTGAGGAGCGCGGATACGATTGGATTAAAAACGAGAACTGATGGGCAGCGAACAGGAATACATAGATATCTTCGACCGCCACAGGGAACTGATAGACGAGCCGTGCGCCAAGCTGCTCAACGACGAGCGCGCAAAGGCAATAATACGCTTCAAGGCTACAGGATTCCCCGGCATAAAGGAGGAGAACTGGCTCCACACCAACATTGCAAAAAGGTTTTCAGCCGACTACGGTATGAACCTCGGACGTGTTGAAGTGAAGGCCGGCACACATGACATATTCACCTGCGACGTACCTAACCTCAGGACTCATCAGGCATATATAATAAACGATACATTCCATCCCGGCAACAACGGCAAGCCATTGCCTGAGGGCGTTATTCTCGGAAGCCTAAACGACATTGCCAAGAACCACCCTGCCCTGCTTGCGCCATACTACAACAGCCTGGCCGGGAAAGGCGACAGCACAGTACAGTTCAATACAGCCTTTGTACAGGACGGAGTACTGCTCTACATACCCAAGAATATTTCAGTAGAGGAGACCGTGCAGATTGTTGCTCTCCTGCAGGCCAATGTTGAGATGATGTCGAACCGCAGACTGCTTATAATACTTGAGGAGAACAGCAAGGCATCATTGCTTCTTTGTGACCACTCTTCACTGCAGCAAAAGTCGCTATCGACGCAGGTAACGGAAATTTTTATAGGCCGCGGAGCATCACTCGACCTCTATGAGTTAGAGGAGACAGCCGGGAACAACACACGTGCAGGCAGCCTGTTTGTGCGTCAGAATGCAGACAGCCGTTTCAACCACTGCAACATAACGCTTACGAACGGCTTCACACGCAACTGTATTGAGGTGAGCCTCGAAGGCAAAGGAGCGGAAACAAGAATAAACGGCCTTGCAATCGGAGACAAGGAACAGCATATCGACAACCGTACTCTGGTTGACCACAAGGTACCCCACTGCACAAGCAACGAACTCTACAAATATATCCTTGACGAACAATCGACAGGTGTATTTGCAGGCAAGATGCTCATAAGGCCCGATGCACAGCAGACTGTTTCGGAACAGACGAACCGCAACCTATGCCTGACCAGCTGCGCACACATGTATGCTCAGCCACAGCTTGAGATATATGCCGACGATGTAAAGTGCAGCCACGGCTCTACGGTAGGACAGCTTGACGAGAGCGCGCTCTTCTACATGCAACAGCGCGGTATTCCGGCCGATGAGGCACGTCACCTGCTCATGTATGCCTTTGCAGGAGAGGTAATCGACAGCATAGGTATAGAAGCATTGCGAGATAGGCTCCACATGCTTGTAGAGAAGAGATTCCGCGGAGAGTTGAACCACTGCAAGGGATGTACCCTATGCAAATAACGGAGAGATAATGCTGAACACGGAAGAGATACGCAAGGAGTTTCCAATACTGGAACAGCAGATATACGGCAAGCCGCTCGTCTATCTTGACAATGCTGCAACAACCCAGAAGCCACGCTGCGTTACAGAGTGCATAGGGCATGTATATGACACAATGAATGCGAATGTGCACCGTGGAGTACACCACCTTTCGCAAGTGGCTACGGAGGCAATGGAGAATGCCAGAAACAGAGTCAGGGAGTTTATCGGTGCAGAACATAGCCACGAAATAATATTCACACGAGGAACAACCGAAAGCATAAACCTGGTGGCATCTTCATTCGGAAGCATGCTGAAGAGCGGTGACGAGGTTATCATATCCACAATGGAGCACCACAGCAACATTGTCCCCTGGCAGATGCTTCGCGACCGCACAGGCATAACATTGCGCATAGTTCCGCTTAAGGACGACTGCTCACTTGATATTGATGCCTACAGCGGAATGTTCAACGGAAAGACACGTCTTGTGAGCATTGCCCATGTATCGAACGTGCTCGGCATAACGAATCCGATAAAGGAGATTATTTCAATAGCGCATAGCCACGGAGTACCGGTGCTTGTGGATGGTGCACAGAGCACACCGCACATTAAGGTAAACGTGCAGGAGCTGGATGCCGATTTCTTCGCTTTCAGCGGACACAAGCTCTATGCCCCTACCGGCATAGGAGTCCTTTACGGCAAGGAGAAGTGGCTTAATGAGATGCCTCCTTACCACGGCGGAGGCGAAATGATAAAGAGCGTACGTTTTGACAAGACCACATACAACGAGTTGCCCTACAAGTTCGAGGCCGGCACACCCGATTATGTGGGTGCAATAGCTCTTGGAAAAGCCATAGAATGGATCGGCAATGTCGGTATAGAGAACATTGCAGCACACGAGCGGATGTTGACACAATATGCCGTAGAGCAGTTGCAGAAGATTGACGGCATACGCATATTCGGAAACCCCGACGGTGCAGCCGTTTCATTCCTGGTGGGCGACATACACCCCGCCGACATGGGAGCCATACTCGACAGGCTGGGAATTGCAATACGTACAGGCCATCACTGTGCCCAGCCGCTAATCGACCATCTGAGAATTCCGGGAACAGTACGCGCCTCCTTTGCGGCATATAACACAAAGGAGGAGGTTAATATACTCATAAAAGGCATCGAAAGAGCCGCAAAGATGTTTGCCTGATGCTCAAGCCATACCAGACAGCAGGAGTTGTTGAAGCCGGTTGTGACGAAGCCGGACGCGGATGCCTTGCCGGTGACGTTTATGCAGCGGCAGTTATACTTCCGCCCGACTTCACCAATGAACTGCTTAACGATTCAAAACAGCTTACCGAAGCACAGCGTTACCAGTTGCGCGAGGTTATCGAGCGTGAGGCCCTGGCATGGTCGGTCGGGATTGTGGCAGCTGCAGAGATAGACAGGATTAATATCCTTCGCGCATCGATTCTTGCAATGCACCGTGCTGTAGATGGACTGAAGATACGCCCGGAGCATCTTCTGATAGACGGGAACAAATTCACTCCATATCCAGGCATAACTCACAATACAGTAGTGAAAGGCGATGCCACATACATGAGCATTGCTGCAGCATCGATACTGGCCAAAACCTACCGAGACGACTATATGATGCGCCTCGCAGAGGAGTACCCGATGTACGACTGGCAGAGCAACAAAGGCTACCCTACTGCCAAGCACCGCGCAGCCATACGCCAGCACGGCACTACACCCTATCACAGGATGTCTTTCAACCTACTTGGAGAAGAGCCTATGCAACTGGAACTCGCATTTGAACAACATACGGGCTGCAAGCCTGAATGATATGCAGTTTTGCCTATTAAAGGCAAGAAACATTCTGAATCAATATTCTTTTTTTAAAAAAACAACTATTTTTGCAACGTTCTTCTTTTTAAAACGTCATATATACAGAAGAGCATTTATTTAACATGAGCTCGATATAAACTCAGGTTATTTACATTACGGCAAAACAAAAATGCGGCAAGCCAAACAGCAACATCATGAAAAAGTTATTATCAATTCTTCTCCTGGCTATAGGAATAACAGCACAGGCACAGGACAGGCTTGAGCCTTACAGGGAACGTACCGAAGAAGACGGTTTGACAATCGTGTTCTACGAACAGGAGTTATGGCGTCTCCTGAACCCAAATAATGCCGAATGGGGTGTTTTGCGCGATATCGAGCTGATGACAGAGTCTTCGCTCACGTATGATGCCGAAACCCATTCGCTTGTCTTTACCGAAATTGACGGAATATTATGGGGCATTGTACGCGATGCTGCAAGCAAAAGAATTGAAAAAGGGAACCACGTATGGTTCAAAGACCGCAAGAAAGTCAAGAGAAGCTACAAGGCACCGGGCACAAAGAGCGTAAGCCTTGCAATACCCGACAAAATGGCCAGCAAACTTAAGGCACTTTGGCTTTCAGCAGTAAGCACTCCTGCAAAGAATGATTTGTTTTTACTCGGCGGGGTAACCTTTACATATTTTGCCGACGGCAAGAAAGCTGAAGGAAAAGGAGGAAAGATAAGAGATTGGATTAGGGTTCCACGTCTATTTGCACTGGCAAGCAATCTCATCAAGGCCGTTCAGGAACAGGATAGCGAGATGCTGATGCAACTGGAACCGGAGATTGATGAACTGTACAAATTGTTCCTCAACGAACAATAACAACAAGGAAACAATATAAAAAAATCAGGCTCACTTTGAAGTGAGCCTGATTTTTTTATATAAGTTTCAAATTACTCAGCACGGAGTGTGAAACGCTGGAAGCCTGTAGCTGTAAGCTCCTTGTCGAAGCCCTTCAAGAACTCAGCAACAGAAATCTTCTCGTTCTGGCAGTAGCCCTGCTGAAGCAAGCAAACCTCCTTGTAATACTTCTGGATACGACCGTCAGCGATACGAGCGATCATATTCTCAGGCTTACCCTCTTCGCGAGCCTTCTCCTCAGCTACAACACGCTCCTTAGCAACCAAAGCAGGATCAAGGTCCTCGCTTGTGAGTGCAAGAGGTGCAGAAGCAGCAATCTGCATAGCTATCTCATGACCAGCCTCCTCATTAGCCTGGCTCAGAGCAACCATTGTACAGAGCATGTTCTTCTTCTGGTGGTTGTATGTGTAGATGTTCTCGCCAACAAGAGTCTTGTAACCGTCGAGCTCCATCTTCTCACCGGTGATACCTGAACGGGCAACGATTGCGTCCTGAACAGTACCCTCGCCCATTGGAAGAGCCTTAACATCCTCGATAGTAGCGCACTTTGCAGCTACAGCAGCATCAAGGATATCCTGTGTAAGCTTAACGAAATCAGCACCCTGAGCAACGAAGTCAGTCTCGCACTTGAGAGCGATGATTGCAGCGAAACCATTCTCTGCCTTTACAAGAACACAACCCTCAGAAGCCTCACGGTCGCTGCGCTTAGCAGCTACCAACTGACCCTTCTTACGGATAATCTCGATAGCCTTGTCAAAATCGCCCTCACCCTCGGTCAAAGCGTTCTTGCAGTCCATCATACCAGCACCGGTCATTGAGCGGAGCTTGGCAATATCAGCCATTGTTACAGCCATAGTATTTCAGTTTTTTTAGATTAATAATTATTGGATTACTCAGCTGCAGGTGCCTCAGGAGCCTCCTCTGCCTTTGCAGCACGAGCTCTTGTTGTACGACGGCGCGGAGCCTTCTTTGCCTCTGCATTCTCCTCATCGCCCTCAGCCTCAGCAGCGTCAACCTTCTCAACCTTACGCTCCTCAAGACCCTCAGCGATAGCTGCACAACAAGCGTCGAGGATAACCTCTACCGACTTTGTTGCATCGTCGTTTGCAGGGATTACGAAATCGATATCGTTAGGATTAGAGTTGGTATCAACGATTGCGAATACTGGAATACCAAGACGGTTAGCCTCGTGTACTGCGATGTGCTCCTTCATTACGTCAACAACAAAGATTGCTGATGGAAGACGTGTAAGGTCGGCGATAGAACCGAGGTTCTTGTCGAGCTTTGCACGCTGACGTGAAATCTGAAGAATCTCACGCTTTGAAAGGTTAGAATATGTACCGTCCTGTGTGAGCTTGTCGATAGTTGCCATCTTCTTTACAGCCTTACGGATTGTAGGGAAGTTTGTCAACATACCGCCCGGCCAACGCTCGATAACGTATGGCATAGCTACCGACTGTGCCTTCTCGGCAACAATCTCCTTCAACTGCTTCTTTGTAGAAACGAAAAGAACCTTCTTGCCGCTCTTTGCAATCTGCTTCAAAGCCTCGGCAGCTGTCTCAGTCATAGCAGCTGTCTTATGCAGATCTATAATGTGGATACCATTGCGCTCCATGAAGATATAAGGAGCCATTGCGGGGTTCCATTTACGTTTCAAGTGACCGAAATGTGCACCGGCCTCAAGTAGTGTGTCAAATGTAATTCTAGACATTTTGTTTAATTTTTAATTCGTTTACCTTCTTTTTAATTAAATCCTTTAACCAACCTCCCTGGTAGCCCGCCAAACGAAAAGCGGAGTCCAGAGTGGTTTAGATACTAAACGTATATTTCGAGACCGAATATTAACGTTTACTGAACTGGAATCTGCGACGTGCTTTTGGCTGACCCGGCTTCTTACGCTCAACCTCACGAGCATCACGAGTCAAGAAGCCCTCAACACGCAAAGCCTTCTTGTCGTCGGCGTTGATCTTGACCAGAGCACGAGCGATTGCAAGACGCAATGCCTGAGACTGACCGGTGTAACCGCCACCGTCCAAGTTAACTTTGATGTCATACTTCTCAGCAACATTCAATGTAGTAAGCGGCTGCTTAACCACGAACTGGAGAATGCTTGATGGGAAATAATCCTGCAGATCCTTCTTGTTGATAGTAATTTTACCAGTACCCTCAGTAACGAAAATACGGGCAACAGCGCTCTTGCGGCGGCCTAATGCGTTTACCATTTCCATCTGCTTGCTTATTTATAAGAGTTAATATCAATTGTTTTTGGAGTCTGAGCAGCATGGTTGTGCTCTGGACCGTCATATATATAGAGGTTGTTCAACAAATGGTTGCCAAGACGATTCTTGGGAAGCATACCTCTTACAACGTGCTTTACAAGACGCTCGTAGCCCTTGTAGCCTGCTGCAACGTCAGCTGGAGTAAACTGCTTCTGACCACCGGGATAACCTGAGAATCTCAAATATACGCGGTCTGTCCACTTGTTACCTGTCATCTTAACCTTGCTTGCGTTGATGATGATTACATTGTCACCACAGTCAACGTTTGGAGTAAAGCTTGGTTTGTACTTACCTCTCAACAACTTGGCAACCTTTGTGCCAAGACGACCAAGAACCTGGTCTGTAGCATCAACGACAACCCACTCCTTCTGAGCAGTTGCCTTGTTTGCTGAAATTGTTTTGTAGCTTAAAGTATCCACTTTAATTCGTTTAAAAAGTTAATAATTCCATCATTCGCGACACTTCTCTGCTGACCTTTACGGAATCAAGGCATTGCAGAAACCCTCTTCGCGCCGTACCCGACCAATTGGCTAGATTGAGTCTTTTGGGCCGACTCAGAGACCTAAAGTATCGTATGCCCATAGCATGGGCTGATAATAATCGGCTCGCAAAATTACTTCTTTTTAGCGTAACAGGCAAGCAATTGCAACTTTTTTTCAAAAAAAAGGCGTTTTTGTTTGTTGCAACGATTTTTTCGACTACCTTTGCACTCGCAATCGAGCGATTGCCCAGATGGCGGAATCGGTAGACGCGCTGGTCTCAAACACCAGTGGGGCAACCCATCCCGGTTCGATCCCGGGTCTGGGTACTGAAACGGAGAGAGTTGAAAAACTCTCTCCGTTTTCTTTTCAACCGCTTGATAAGGTTGCGCGCATCGCCGAAGTTTTACTTTAAACATCAATGCTCTTCTTATAAAAATCAATCAGACCGTTTGCAGTTGTAAACGGCCTGATTGATTTTTATATAAGGTAATAATAATTACCACCAATAGTGACGAACCTTGTAAACAACCTTTGGCTGGTTCTTTGCATAAGCTACTGCAATAGACTTAGCAGCAGAAATACGCTGCTTCTCCAAATCGGCAGCATTCTGTACCTTAGTCATCTCAAGCTTTCTCTCGTATGCAAGAGCCTCGTCATGAAGCTTCTGGATACGCGCACCAACCTTCTTTACAAGTGCCTGAGCTTTTGGATATGAAGAAGAGTTAGGGTCGATCTGGGCAACAAGACCTACAACCTTAGAGCCACATGCCTCGGTCTGATCGGCGGCCCATGCAGCCTCAGCCTCCATAAGGATACTTGCAGCATTCGAGTCAATCTCCTTCTGGTATGCATCGTTGATTATTTGAACAGCGGCATTGTAGTGAGAGCACTCCATTGGGATACCGGCCAAAAGGTCGATAGCCTTTATATAATCCTGAGCTGTAACAAGTGCCTGAGCCTGCTTGATGAGCGCAGGACCATTCTTCTCGTAATACTCTGTAATGCGCTGTGTTGCATTTGCAACCAACTCACTGATAGCAGGATTCTTAGTCTTCAAGCTCTTGAGCGCAGAAAGAATCGCACGCTGCTCTGTATTACCAGCACCCTTCACCTCGAATGAACGAGACTCGAAACAAGTGTTGGCAAAACCATCACCTACAGCGAGAGTAACCTCAAGAACTGTAACGATCTTCGTTGGAGGACCCGGAATAATCTGCTTGTCAAGCACATTGAAACGTGCAGCAAGAACAAAACGAGAGTTTGTACCGCTGGTCATGCCATTTGCAGAGATTATAGAACGGAGACGGTTCTCGATAACATCCGAAACGTTCTCATCAAGTCCCTGAGCTGTACCGGAAGCAACCGGTGTCAGCTGTATCTGTGCCGATGCCACGAACACGAACGCCATGAGCATGAGCGAAGTGAATATTTTTTTCATAGCAATATACTTTTAAATATTAACGTACGATGAATACAGTAGCCTCACCAAGACCGCGCATCTTAAGCTTTGTACCTGCGAAGTCACCGGAAGCCTTGATTGCATTTACAAGACCTCTTGCCCAACCACGTGTATCAACAGCACGACCCTTGTCATTGAACAAAGGAATGCGTACCTGCTCAAACTCCATCATTGTGCTTGTTGCGTCAAGAGTTGAGAAAGAACCGTTAACACAGTTGTCTGCAAGCCAGTTTTCGATGAACTCACCAACACTTACACCATCGATCTCCTCACTCTCGAGGTCGATATCAGAGCCTGACTCTGTCTGTACACGAAGAGTTACCTCACGTCCTTTAGCGGCCATGTCATCGAAGTGTGACATCAAACCCTGGCAGAAGTTATCGAAGTCACCTTCGATAGCCTGCTGGATAGCAACGCCGAGGTCAAATGCAAGGCTGAGCTCAGACTGGTTCTGCAATGTTGCAATCTGCTTTGATGTGTATGCATCAAGACCACGAAGTGTAACAGCAACACACTTTCTCATACCCTGAGCTTTAACTTCGTATGTAAGCTCAAGAATGATGTCGCACTTTGCACGTTTCTTAACCTGATCGAGAAGAGTTTCCTCTGCTGCATCGTTGTCAGCGAGATCCTCTGCTGCACGAGCCTTTATCTTGTTAAGCTCTGCTTCCATATCCTTCAATGGGAACTCACGCTGATTCATAAGCTCGTTGACTGTTGAAATTGCAGTCTTGAGATCGGTACTGTTCATGAAGGCCTCTTCGTACATCGGAACATACTCATTAGAGCCCATGTTATCCATTACTTTGATGAGATTATTCAACTTGAACCATGCTACCGACGGGTTAACCATAAGTGTCGGTTTCTTTGCAGGCTGCGCAAAAGCCATGAACGGCAACACAGCCAATATTGCTATAAACAGTGTCTTTTTCATAGTGACTTAAATAATTAGAATATTGAACCGAGTTTCTTGATGACATTGTCATTCTCAAGACGACGACGAAGTTCGTCGATGTTTACAGTAACAAGCATACCTACCTTGTACTCTTTCTTGGCAACCTTTATCATATCGCCGGGAGCAATCGCGCCATTGTTTGTCAACTGTACATACTGCATGTAGTCGCCTTTGAAGAAGTTGTCGAAATACTCCTTATGAGCATCGTAACCCTCAGGACAGAGAGGACGACGACCCTTGTCAGCACCTGAGCCTGCATAGCCCTTGAAAATCATGCCATGGACAGCATTACGCATACACATCTTTCTTGTATCATCTTCTTTCTTGCCATAACTCCATACCTTTACAATACAGTACTTATTGCTTCTTGCAAGGTCTCTGCTTGCCTCAAGCTCATACTTGTACTGAACTTCTTCCTCACCTTTTTTCTTCTTCTGAGCATAAAGGCTCAAAGAGAAACATGCACACAGCATGAAAATAAATAAACGCAGTTTCATAACTTTACATTTAATATGTTTATTACACTTTTTACCGTTTTACTTCACTTGGCGGATGAACATACCCGGCATAAGCTTCTTTGCATTACCCTTGAAGTATGTCTTTCCGAGAGTTGCAGCATTCTCCTCACCCTCTTTTACACCCTTCTCGGCAGCCTCAGCCTCAGCACCTGCACGGTTATCCCAGATTTTGCCCTTGATTGCAGAAATCTTCTGTACGACCTTTGGCTCTGCCATCTTTCCGGTCTTCGGGTCGATTCTAAGCTCAAGAACCTCGAACTTGTCACCAGGCTCAACACCCTCGTTCATACCGATAAGAGCTGTAATCTCATTACCCTCAACATAGATAGGAGCAAGAGTCTTGAACACATCGTACTCTTTCTGCAGCTTAGCGATAACAGCATCGGTAGAACGCAATGTCGCACGCTCAATAAGAACCGCGCTCTTGTCGTCGAAGCTGAGAGTCATACAAGCAGGAGCGAACTTAGATGTTGTACCTACATACTTTATCTTGAACTCGTCAGAATTCATGAAACCAGCAATATCGCCCTTGCCCATATAGCCTTCGAAAGCAGGAAAAGTTGTCTCCATGTTCCAGTCGAGCTGGAAGAGATAGGTCTTTGTTGTAACGAAGTAACCCTGATAAGCTTTCTTAAACTTTGAAATTGCAAGATCGGCAGCAGCCTTTACAAGAGCATTTCCGCTTGTGAGGTTCTGGATGATACCTGTACCGAGAACAACTTCCATAATTTCATCGGCTGATGTAAATGAGTAACGTGTAACAGCGATGAATGTACGTGGAATAAGATCCTCCAATGCACCGTTGATGAGATTATTCTCACCACCCTTTGCCTGCTTTGCAGCCGCTACCTCTTCGGCTGTAAAACCTGCAAGACCACGTTCTGTAATAAGGTTTATAGTATAGTGCATACCCTGCTCATTCTTCTCAGGTGTCACCTCAAACCATTTTGCGATAAGCTTGTTGGCAACATGCTCCTTTGCGAAATACTTCATAAGACGTGCCACAAACTCAGCATCCTTCTTCTTCTCGTCAACAGCATTGATTTCATCAGCTGTTGCAGCAGGCAAGTTGTTGACATCTATTGAACGAATATCGATGTTGTGGTCGTTGTACTTGTCCGGAGTCGGTTTTGCATTGTATGTATCGACAACGACTTTCTTGATTTCCGGTTTCTGCTCCAATGTACCGTCATGAGTATCCAGCATGATTGTAGCAAGAGAGCTACGGCGATACTCGAACTTCTGCTCCTCTTCCTGGGCATTAGCCGAAAGAGTAAATGCCGCCAAAAGGGCAGCAACAATTGTGATTCTTTTCATGTTTGTTTGTGTTTATTATGAATATTATAGCGTTCCGACTAAATACAATTCGTGCAAATGTATGCCAAATAGGGAAATTAAGCAAGAATAAAGTAAAAAAACAGGCGTTTCATAATGTATCTTGTTTGAGAAGAGGCGCACAAGACATGTAGAACTGGATTATCTGCATATTATCTCTTAGCCTTTCTCTTTTTCACATAGAGACGCTTTATCCAAAGATAGTAACCGGTAAGAGGCAATGATGCGCCCAATAGAGCTGCAAAGAAGTAGAGGAACTTGCTGAACAGGCCTCCCCAGGTACCCACGTGCAGCGTACGCACCCAACCGACAGCCATGTTGCGCGGAGACGAGGAGTGATAATAATCGGCTGACAGGATTTCGCCTGTTGCCTCGTCGAACTTGTACCTGTCAAAGGCACGTTGGTTGCCCCAACCGCCCAAAGCCACGCTTATAGAGCCGGCGGAAACTGTTATTGTATTAAAACTATCATTTCCAAGCACATTATCTACAGCTGCTTGCCAACCGTAATATGGAGAATTCTCCCTTGCTGCATGTCCTGTCGCGCCGGATACTGCATCGACCTGGGCTGTAGCCGAAGAGACAGCATCGACTGCACCACCCCCCACCGAAGAACTGAGCGGTGTAGCAGCCCCGACTTCATACTGTTCCCCGACAGGCTGTACAACATCGGTTTTAGCCTTCTCGTTGGAGAACATGCTGTAGAACGCCTTGTTGTACCAGCCGTATGACCATGTAAGGCCTGTCAGTGCCATTGCAAGCAGAAAAAGGAGAGCATAAAAGCCGCCGGCAACATGCAAGTCGTACCAAAAGCGGTTCTTGCCTTTTGAGACAACTATCTTCAAACGGTTCTTGAGCATCTTGCGGTTGCGTGGCCACCATACCAAAAGTCCTGTCAATAGAATGACTACAAAAGCCAGTGTACTTGCGCCCACAATAACCTTACCCCAAAAGATAGCCCCATTGCCAGGATTGCTGTCCATGAGCCAACGGTGCAGACGTCTCATCACATCAAAGAAAGGAGGACGACGGTACTCGCCCTGCACCTCCCCGGTATATTGGTTGACATACAACGCAGCACGGCGTGGCTTCGAGAGGTTCACCTTATAGGCTTCATCGGCAGCAAACGGGATTACAACACCTGTTACCTCAACGCCACTGTCAAGAGACGGCTCGACACGCTCTATGATTTGCCACACAGGCATGGGAGTGCCCTTTGGCTCGACAGACGATGCTCCACCTGAGCATAAAGCCGTGATTTCACTCTCAAACACCAGCATGGCACCGGTGAAGCAGGTTATTGTTATAACCAATCCGAAAGGCACAGACACCCACAGGTGCAGCTTACTGAGAAATTTCTTCATTATATATGTTATGCTTGCTCTAATTATAACAAACTTAAACGTTCCTTTATTTTACAGCCTCCACATTATAGCCCTTGGCTTTCAATAATTCGAGCAAGCCACGTTCACCGGGCAGGTGAAGAGCACCGACAACAAACAAGGTCGGCTTTTCACCAACGATCGCCGGTATCTTTTCGGCCCAATCGGCATTTCGGCCATATATAAGGGCATCCTTCTCCTCCGGAGTGCTGCCGCAGTCACCATCCATATCCTCATCGGCTACCTTTTCGAGTTTTGCAAGGTCCTGAGCAAAGTATGCGTTCGCAATATCCTTCACCGTCTGAAGTGTCTTTTCCGGATTGCCTACCATACAGAAGAGTTGCTCCTTCTGCCTCTCCAACGTAGCTCCTTTAAACAGGACCGAAATCTGGAAATCGACACTCTCGAAGCCTATTACCGACTTGCCGGCCTTAACCGCCTCGTTCTGGAAATGGTTGTCTATAAGGGCCATCGGGTTGAATCCAGGTGTCACTCTCATGTACTGCATCATCTGGAGCTGGGTCATTATTGCAACCGGCGACATCTTGCCCAGCTGCATCTCAACCATCGGATTTGTAAGGTCGGCACCCATCACACTCTTCATATAGGCATTGAGTTCATTCAGCTCAGCCTCGCTTAGAATATCTTTGAGCGATTTCCCGTTGGGCAGTTTCATAGCATCGGTCATCTTAGCCATATTGCCCGGCGCCTGCAAGTCACGCATATCAAGTTCTCCACACACCTGTTCTACGGCAGCAAGAGCCTCCCTTGCACCTGGAATGGAATCGGCGAACGAAGCAGGAGCAAGATGATATGTGCCTACTACATAAGACGGCTTTTCAAGACCTTCGGACGAGATACGGTACAGCAGCTGCGCATTAACCGATAGAGTCAATAGCAAAAATGCAGCTATTGAGAAAATGAATCTTTTCATATACATTGTGTTTAACGATGCCCCAAAAGTAGTAAAAAAAGGACATAAATGCGTTAATGGAAAAAACATTTTTAAACAAGGAACACCATTGCAAAAAAGACACCTATCTTTGCAAGGATTCCGCAAGACGGAATATGCAAACAAATTTTAGGACAAAGACACATATATGAAAAAGATAAAGAATCCCTGGCTGCCGCTTACAGGCAAAGGCTACAACTGCTTCGCATGCGCTCCATGTAACCCTTACGGACTTAAGATGGAGTTCTACGAAGACGGTGACGACATCGTATCGCTATGGACACCCGATGACAACTATCAGGGCTGGCTCGACACCCTGCACGGAGGAATACAGGCCACACTTCTC
>JAEIGA010010175.1_pt1 | contig 14249 bp, 11 predicted proteins | sample 9270691 | NCBI WGS metagenome assembly JAEIGA01 (sample SAMN17057246, study PRJNA624740) | gut metagenome | biome: biome; isolation source: fecal sample | host: Bos grunniens | place: China: Xizang | collected 2019 | reverse complement strand
CAGATCACCGAAAAATTGGTAGCAGTCCTCAAGAGTTGTCAGGGTCAAAATGCCTTTGAACAAAAAATCCATACGGGGGTTGCGCGTGTCATCCTTCATCGGTCAAGTACTCCTTTCCAAATGCCGATTTTGGGGTGCTCTTTGTATTATTTTAACACATCACTTTGGTAAAGTAAAGTCCTTTTTGAGATTTTGGATACAAATAGAAGAGGGTTTTGTGATAAAAACAGCAAAAAAGTAAGTTTGCTTGTTGACTTGGCGAGGTAAATAGAGTATAATGAAAGCAGAATTTCATCGGGTTCCGATTACAAAAGGAGAAATTATTATGGTTCGTTTGGGCGTTGATCTTGGCGGTACTAATATTGCCGTTGGTATTGTGGATGAAAATTATCAGGTTGTACATAAAGCGAGTGTTCCTACGCTGGCGCAACGCGCACCTGAGGCGATTGTGGACGACATTGCTATGCTCTGCCGCCGCGTGCTGGAAGAGCAGGGACTTACGCTTAATGATGTGGGCGGCGTCGGTATTGCCGCGCCCGGCACGATCAACAGCCGCGATGGGTACGTGGAGTATGCCAACAATCTGCCCTTCCATCATTTTCCCATCGTTCCGCTTTTGAAGGAGCGTTTGGGAGATGTTCCTACCTTTGTAGAAAATGATGCCAATGCTGCTGCTTGGGGCGAGGCAATCGCCGGCGCGGCAAAGGGAACAAAAAACTCTGTCATGATTACCTTGGGTACCGGCGTTGGCGGCGGTGTCATCATCGACCACAAGGTGTATTCCGGATTTAACGGTGCCGGAGCAGAGCTTGGACATATGGTAATCGTTGCAGACGGATATCCCTGCTCTTGCGGCCGCAAGGGCTGTTGGGAGGCCTATTCCTCGGCGACGGCTCTTATTCGCATGACGAAGGAAAAGATAGACGAGTGTGCCGCAACCGGTCGCGCAACGCTCATGGCGGATATGGCGGAAAAGAAGGGAAAAGTAACGGGACGCACCTCGTTTGACGCGATGCGTGCCGGCGACGAGGCGGCAACGGAGGTGGTGAACACCTACCTGCAATATCTTGCCTGTGCCATTGCAACGCTGCTCAATGTTTTCCATCCTGAGATTTTGTCCATCGGCGGCGGTGTTTCGGGTGAGGGTCAGGCCCTGATCGATGCGCTGATGCCTATGATTCGCAAGGAGTGTGGCGGGGATGACGGCGCACAGCAGACCGAGATTCGCATCGCGGCCCTTGGCAATGACGCCGGTATTGTCGGCGCGGCCGTTTTGGGACTGTAATTGAACTGCATGGCTCGCCCGGAACGCAAGTTTCGGGCGATGCTTGTAAAGGGGAACGAGGGAACAATGTGGGGGACTTCTTGAAAGAAGTCCCCCACGCCCCCAAAGAACCTTATAAAAAGAAAGTTTGGCAAATTCTCCTTTCTCCACCATACTCGTGCGCGTTTGCCTGACGTTCGTTTTCCCTTACAGCGCCATGCGGAAAAGTAGTTAAAAATCCAATTCAAACAAAGGACGATTATGCAACAAAACATAAACCTTTCCACCATTGTTGAGCCCCTGCTTGCCTGGTATGAGCAAAACAAACGCTCCTTGCCCTGGAGAGAGAACCCCACGCCATACCACGTTTGGCTGTCTGAGATCATGCTCCAGCAGACTCGCATTGAGGCCGTAATCCCATATTACGAGCGCTTTCTGCAGGTCTGTCCCACGGTCCGTTCGTTGGCAGAAATTGAGGACGACCGTCTGATGAAGCTGTGGGAGGGATTGGGCTATTATAGTAGGGCTCGGAATCTGAAAAAGGCGGCAGTCGTTATGGTTGAGCGTTACGATGGGCAGCTGCCGGCCCATTATGAGGCGCTGTTGTCCTTGCCCGGCATCGGGGCGTACACGGCGGGGGCGATCGCTTCGATTGCCTTTGGACTGCCCGAGCCTGCTGTGGACGGCAACGTCCTACGCGTTATCACCCGCCTTTGCGCGGATGAGCAAGATATTATGAAGCAAACAACCCGCAACCGCATGACAAGGGAGCTCCGGGCGATCTATCCGCAGGAGCCCGATCGCGCGGCCGCCATGACCCAGGCGTTGATGGAGCTTGGCGAGCAGGTGTGTATCCCGAACGGGACGCCGCGCTGTCAAGGCTGTCCCTTGGGGACGACTTGCCTGGCCCGCGTCAACGATCTCACCGATCGAATCCCGTATCACGCCCCTAAAAAAGGGCGGCGTATCCAGGAGCGTACCATTTTCTTGCTGTTGTGCGAGGGCAAGGTAGCTCTGCGCAAACGGGGAGAGACGGGGCTTTTGTCCGGGCTTTGGGAATTTCCCGGTGAGGAGCGGCACTTGGATGAGGGGCAAGTGGCAGAGCTACTGGCGGAGAAGGGAATCACCGGCGCGGACATTTTTCCGCTTGCCGATGCCGTCCATATCTTCACCCACGTTGAGTGGCACATGAAGGGATATGCCGTCCACTGCTGTGAGATGCCACAGGATTTGGATCTGACGCTTGTGACACCGCAAGAGCTTAGACGGCAATATGCACTGCCGACCGCCTTCCGCACCTTTGCACGCGCACTGGATGCGATCGACGGGGTAGGCGCCCCTTGACAAGTACACAAGGCCATGCTATAATAGGATATTCATTTTCGGTGAGGGAGGGGCACTTATGTCGCAAATCATGATTCCTGCGGGATATCGCTCGCTTTTGACATTGCGCCAGACGCAGATTGCCATCAAAAAGGTCAAGGATTTCTTTCAGCAGAATTTAGCGGTTGAATTGAATCTGACCCGCGTATCGGCACCGCTGTTTGTGTCGCGCGAGAGCGGTCTTAACGACAATCTTAATGGCGTGGAGCGCCCTGTTAATTTTGACGTGCCTTCGGGAGACAACTTGGAGATCGTTCACTCGCTGGCAAAATGGAAGCGTATGGCACTCAAGGATTACAAGTTTGCCCTGCATGAGGGGCTCTATACCGACATGAACGCTATTCGCCGCGACGAGGAGACAGATAACATTCACTCCATGTTCGTGGATCAATGGGACTGGGAAAAGATTATTTCCCGCGAGGAGAGGACGGAGGAGTACCTCAAGCAGACCGTTCGCTACATCTACGAGGCGCTCAAACATACCGAAAATTATATCGCAGACGACTACAATTTTGTACAAAAGCTTCTGCCGGAGAATATCACTTTTGTGACAACGCAAGAGCTGGAGGATCGCTGGCCCGATGCGCCCCCCAAGCAGAGGGAATACAATATCGTCAAAGAGCACGGAGCGGTATTTCTCATGCAGATCGGCGGCGCGCTGAGAAGCGGGAAGCCGCACGACGGCCGCGCTCCCGACTATGACGACTGGACGCTCAACGGCGACATTTTGGTGTATTATCCCGTGTTGGATATCGCGCTGGAGCTGTCCTCTATGGGCATCCGTGTGGACGAGGAGGCCATGCGCCGTCAGTTGTCCATTCGTGGCTGTGAAGATCGCGCCGAGCTGCCGTTCCACAAGGCGCTTTTGGCGGGCGAGCTGCCGTATACCGTCGGCGGTGGTATCGGACAGTCGCGTATGTGTATGTTTTTCTTGCGAAAAGCCCATATTGGCGAGGTGCAGTCCTCGTACTGGCCGCCCGAGGTTCGAAGCATTTGCCGCGAGCGGGGTGTGGATCTGTTGTAATAGTACAGGAGGAATTCCCAGCAAGGGATTCCTCCTGTTTTTTTCACAAAAACCTTGATTTTTTGACATATTACGTGTATAATGGGTGGGAATAACGATAGCCTAAGTGGACTCGAACCAATTAGGTTTTAGACGGCAAATATCCGCATATGCTGCGTCAAAAAGCCTTGCAATATCCGCATATTGCTTCGCCTTTTTTCCTTGCCTATGACAAATATTTGCTCGCCTAAAACTGCAAGGCACCTCTCGCCTGAAAAATTTTTGATGGATTTTTGCGGGACGAGGTGCCGGAAAGTGCGGACTTTTCAAGCCGAGTCACGCGTGAAGACGCGAAATTTTTTCGCGCGAGAGGCTGATCGGTTCGAGTCTACTTAGGCTAAGGAAACGAAAATATGGACGTCAATTACAAAAATCCAAAGAAATATAAAACTGCCAAATATCCCATCCGCCAGCCGTGGTATCTGATGTGGCTGATTTGGATCCTCTCCAAGATTATGCTCATGTTCAAGCCACACAAGGTGGAAAAGATCGGTATGGAGGGATTAAAGCCTCCTTATATGATCCTCTCCAATCACATGTCCTTTGTGGATTTTGAGCTGGTGGCTATGGCGACAAGACCCTATCGCGTCAACAACGTTGTCAATATCGACGGCTTTTACCGAAGACCGTGGCTGCTTGAGTGGATCGGTGCCATCTGCACCCGCAAGTTCACGACGGATCTACACCTGGTTAAATCCATTCGCAAGGTGCTCAAGCGTGGCGACATTTTGTGTATGTACCCCGAGGCACGCTACTCGCCCTCGGGCACGACCTCCTATCTGCCCGACTCGCTGGGCGCCCTTGTGCGTATGTGCAAGGTGCCTGTTGTGGTGGCCATTCACAGAGGTAACTATTTGCACGCGCCTTTTTGGGATTTTCGTCACAAGCGTAAGGTTCCTATGCACACCACGCTGACGCTCACACTCACGCCGGAACAAATCAAGACAATGTCCACCGACGAGGTCAATGCGGTGTTGCGCCGTGCTTTTGAATACGACGACTACCGCTACCAAAAGGAACACGGTATTCTCATCACTGAGCCCTTCCGCGCGCAAGGCATGCACAAGATCCTGTATCAGTGCCCTCATTGCATGAGTGAGACGGGCATGGCCTCCGAGGGTGTTGAGCTCTTCTGCCGCGATTGCGGTAAGCGCTGGACGCTCCGCGAGGACGGAACACTCCGGGCAAACGAGGGTGAAACCGAGTTTTCGCACGTGCCCGATTGGTTTGAATGGGAGCGCGAGCAGGTGCGAGGTGAGATCGAGCGGGGCGAATACCACTTCTGTGACGAGGTGGACGTGCATTCTCTGCCGCGCTGCTGGAAGTTTGAGCCGCTGGGCAAGGCGATGCTGACGCACGACCCCGAAAACGGCTTTGTGCTCACGGGTCACTACCGCGGGCAGGACTACCGCATTCAGCGCGAGCCGTTGCAGATCAACTCTTTGCACGTCGAATACGATTTCCCCCACATCAAGCCCTTTGACTGCGTGGATATTTCCACCGAGAACGACTCGTTCTACTGCTTCCCAACCAAAGAGAACGTGGTCACCAAGCTGGCCTTTGCGACCGAGATCATTTATCAGAGAAAAGAGCAAGAGGCAAAGCAGAAAAGAGCGGCGAAGGGATAAAAAGCGAACCCCGACAGAGTTTCTGTCGGGGTTGTTTGCATTTATCTGATCATATCGTTTATAATTTTTTTCGCCACTTGTGAAGGCGTCATGGCGGTGGTATCTATGGATGGATAATCATACGTGTCATAGAAGGCGAAGGTGTTTTTTATCCCGCGTTCAATCCGCAGTACATCCCTACCATCTTCTGTTCCCCTTCTTATATTTTCCTCTTTGGAACATTTCAAAATGACGATGGTTTCTTTGAATTTTATATTGTCTTTTTTCAGTTTCGCAATGACTTTTTCATATATTTCTTTTCTTTCTCCATGCCAGCCATATGTAAAAAACACTGCTTTTATATCATCACAAGCGAGATAATTGCGCAATAGACAATAAATGTTTTCTTCAACGGTGACTTTTGTTGTTTCCGTAAATTCAAACGGGTTCATCATACGACACCAATCCGAGTCAACATAGGCAGTGTTGGCACATTGCTTTATTATTTCCTTTGCCGTAGTGCTTTTACCGACCCCGTTTGGACCGATTATAACAATTAGTTGCTTCATTTCCATTCCTCTGCTTATTGACTTGAATGTAACATCGCAGGTTTGATTAATGGCTCCCTCCGGGAGGGAGCTCCCGACGAAGTCGGGTGAGGGAGAGCGCGTTACAATGAAGCCAATCTAAACTAAAAGTCACGCAGGCTCCTTCCACCGCTATCGCGGTCCCCCGCATCCGCTTGCGGATGGCATCTCGGAGGGAGGCTTTCTGTTATCTTCATTATACCGCAAAATCGGCAGAGAAACAGCCCTCTGTCGGTTTTGGTTTGTAGGGGAGGCGTTTCGCCTCCCGTTCATCGTAACGTACCTAATCTTTACGGGAGGGGAGACCCCTCCCCTACGGATAACAATGACACAGAGCAGGGATTTATTTTAGAACCCGCACTCCTCTTCAAATTCGCGAAGTGCCTCGACGTATCCCTTGCGATCGACAGGGAAGGCGAGACCGTGGCCTGCGCCCTTGATGGTGACCATTTTCTTTTGCGAGGCGCAAGCCTTGTGCAATTTCACGCTCATGTCATGCGGCACGAAATCATCGGTGTCACCGTGGATGAACACAACGGGCACGGTCGCATGCTTAACGGCATCCATGGGAGAGCCATTTTTGATGTCAAAGCCGCCAAAGATGATGCCGCCCAGGCGGATGAGAGGATACACGGGGAACAGGGGGAGCTTCAGATCCTTGATTACCTTTTTGATGATGTCCTCGGTTGAGCTGTAGCCGCAATCGGCCATCACGCACACGACGCTGGGCGGGAGAGCGGTGCCCGCCGCCATCATAACGGTGGCCGCACCCATCGACACGCCGCCGATGACCAGCTTTCTGTCTTTACCAAAGCGTTTTGTCGCGTAATCGATCCAAGAGAGGCAATCGCGGTGCTCGCGTACACCGAAGGTGATGATATGACCGTCGCTTTTGCCGCTGGCCCGCTGGTCGATGATGATGACGCTACGTCCCAGCGCAAAGCAACGCTCAATGCCGCCGCACAGATCGCGCTCGGCGTTGCCGCGGTAGCCGTGGAACAACAGCTCTACGGTGGCGTCGGGGGCGTATTCATAGTATGTGCCCCGCAGGGTCAGCCCGTCGTAGGATTTGATCTCAATGCTCTCGTGTGGCATGGAGCGAATCTGTTTGGTCCAGGCTACCATATCCTCACGAAAGACCTCGTAAATCTTTCCGGGGGGGATGTCGTATTCGTCCGGCCCTAATGGCTTGCGCCGCTTGGAGTAGAACACCATATAAAAGCAGGCAAGTGCTGCCATTAAAATCAGAAGAATGAACACGCCCAGGGCGATGAGAAGATATATAACGAGCATAACGACCTCCGGATTCTATAGAATCTATCTTTCATATTGTATATTATAGCATGCCAGTTGTGAACAAATCAAGAGGAAAGCATGAAAAAACACCCGAAACCAGGCGGTTTCGGGTGTTTGCTCTTTGCAATTACTTCAGCTTCTTTGCTGCGTAAATGTACTGCTCAAAGTGAGCAAGGAATGCCTCATAGTTCTTGAGCTTGGCACCCTCGAACTGATACTGGGTGTAGTAGTCGGAGTCAACACCGGACAGCGACTTGGACTTGAGCGTCGCGTTCTTGTTGAAAACTACGGGAATGACGGGCATTTCCTGCATGAGAAGCTCCTCTGCCTTGTGAAGCAGGGTTGCTCTTGCGTCTGCCTGCTTGGAAAGGTTGATGCCGTACTCGTTATAAACGGCGCCAACGCTGTCAAGCACTGCCTGGAAGGCTTCCTCGGATTCGTACATCATGAACGAATTGTAATCCTTGGCAGAAATGGAGTTATAGTAGGGCAGGTAGTAGATCGCCTCGATGAGAGCGTTGTACTTTTCGCTGTTGTAGCCGGTCAGGTGAGAGACCATGTTGAAGTTGTCATCGACCATACCGGAGAAGTTGAAGGCGAAGGAGGACAGCATCGAGTAGGCGTCTGCGGAGTAAGCACAGTAGTCAAGGGCTACAACCTCGAAGTTGCCACCCAAAATGTCCTCTGCGTACAGATCATCACAAATATCCTCGGGGATGGTTTCGGTGGGCTTGTAGTAGTCATTGTTGACGATGGTGCCACGCTTTACGATGCTGACGTCGAAGCCCAGCGTTGTCCAAGCGGCCACAGCAGCCTCGGCCATTGCCATCATATCGGGATCGTTTGCGTTGACGGTGATGGAGAAGGAATAGTCCGAAGCCTTAACGGGCTTGCCATTGATCTCGGCTCTGCCCAGAGCCTCTTCTGCGGCGGACATGTTGTCACCGGTGTTCAGAAGAGTACCGCCGGTCTTGCGGAAGGAGGTAGACTTCTTATCCTTATTGAAGATGCCATTGGGGACAAGGCCCGTTGCGGCCTCGGCCAGCACCAGCGTCTGTGCAATTTCCTCACGGTCAAGCGCCAGCGAAAGAGCCAAACGGACATCAGCGTTGGCAAACAGTGCAACCTCTTCGCGGGTGGACTGATTCTTGATCATTGCATTTTGGTTCATGTAGAACACCTTGGTGGAGAGGGCATCGGTGATGTCGGCCTTCTTCATCAGGGATGCGTCGGAACGGAGGGACAGGGGGATAGAGCCCATGTAGAAGATGTCACCGCAGACGTTGAAGATGTCGTCCTTGGTTCTGGTTTCACCATCCATATCGACGGTCAAGGTGTTGCCGCCGCGGTAAGCAGCCAGCAGATCCTCGTCCGAGCGGGCACAGTAGATCATAATACGGTAAGGCTCGACCGACAGGTTCAGATCAAGATCCTTATCCTCGGGGTTGCGTAAGTAGCAAGCGTTGCGCTCCAGCACCAGCAGATTGTAAGTAGACTGCTTTTCATTGACGGGAGACTCGTAGGGAATGTTGCTGGCGTCCGTACCGTTGATATCAGGGTATCTAACGGATTCATCAATATCAAACTTGATTTTGTTGAGCTTGAAGGGGCCGCTGGTAACCATGGTGCCGGGCTTCTTTGCCCAGTCATCACCCTTACCGACATAGTCTTCACGAAGCGGAGCCAAAGCCAAGCTCGACAGGTTCAGCAGGAACTGATCGTAGTCGATGGGCTTTTCAAACGTGATCTGCACGGTGTTGTCGTTCAGAGCGCAAACACCGAGGTCATCAATAGAGCAGTTACCTGCCTTAACGGCACGAGCGTTCTTCAAGTCGAACAAAAGCGACGCGCAGGAAAAAGAATTTTCCGAGTTCAGGATGCGCTTCCACGCGTAGACAACGTCATCAGCGGTGAGCTTGATCTTATCCGACCACCATGCATCACGCAGGGTAAGTGTCATGGTATATTCTTTGTTCTTTTCGTCCTCGTTGGTTTCGTATTCTTCTACCAGATCACCTTCGAGCTTGCCGCGACCGTTCAGTGTGAACAGGCGAGCGAACAGCAAACTGACGATACTCTCTGACTCCTCGTTCATATATGCATAGGCCGGGTCGAAGTTATACACCTCGTCCGTCAAATACATGGTGATGTATGCACCCTTCTGCTCGGCGTCTGCGGGAATACCCTTGGAACAGCCCAGCAGTGTCGTAAGACACATCAAAAGGCACACAAGCAGAGCCAAAATACGCTTGCTCATCATTTGGAAAATCCTCCTCTTGGTTTGAAAATCGAATGGCACACAGTGCCGCTTCCTACATTATATCACAAAATGTTCCAGGGTTCAATGAGTTTTCGCGTCCGCATTAAACTTTTGGACACATGCACAATTTTGGCGCGCAAAATATGTGCAAAAAGAACATATTTTGCGAGAGATGCTGCAGGAAGATCGTTCTATGTTTATGATACTAAATACTGGGCAAAAATGCAAGAGAAAAAGCAAGGAAAAAAGATGTACGAACTGTTAATTTTTGTGAGGAAGCTATGGAAAGTAAGGGGAATTCGGAATACACGCGGACAGACCTTGCCTGTGAGTGGTCGGGGGCACGCGCGGAATCAGAGGGAACGGAGGCACGGGAACGGTCATGGAGCGGCGGCAAGGTACAGATGCTGAGCATTGTAAGCCAGGGGGCCGCCAAGCGCTTCGGTCGCCCAAAAGGTCAGTATGTGACCGTGACTTGCGATAAAATATGGGAGATGTCAAGTGAGGGGCGGCGCGCCCTGGAGAAGGAGATCGCGGGGGTTCTTGGTGAGATGCTGCGACGCGAGACGGGCAAGGCGATTGGCGGAGAATTATCGGTACTGGTTGTGGGGCTGGGCAACCGTGAAATCACCGCGGACGCCATAGGCCCCTTGGCTGTCGATGAATTGCTGGTTACGCGTCATTTGAGAGAGCGGGAGCCCGGTATTTTTTCTCGCATGGATTGTTGCGCTGTTTCGGCTCTTTCCCCCGGCGTGCTGGGGCAGACCGGCATGGAGGCGGCAGAGGTGGTAGCGGGAGCGGTGCGGCGGAGTCAAACGGATGCGATGATCGTGATTGATGCTTTGGCGGCGCGGAGCTGCGATCGCTTGGCGTGCACGGTGCAGTTGTCTGACACGGGCATAGCCCCCGGCTCGGGGATCGGCAACGACCGATGCGCCCTGACGCGTGAGAGCATGGGCATTCCCGTAATCGCGTTGGGCATTCCGACCGTGGTGGATTCCTCGACGCTGGTCTGCGATGCCTTGGCTCGGGCGGGGATCGATCGGGTGGATGAGCGCCTGCAACGAATTTTGGAGAACGGGCGGCGGTTTTACGTCTCTCCCAAGGAGGCCGACGTGATCACAAGACGAACGGCCACGGTCATTGCCCGTGCCATCAATCGCGTCCTGGTGGGCGTGTCAACGCTGTCTTAAGGTATGCGCGAAGGGCTCCCGTCATATGCTTGTATGACGGGAGGGATGAAAATGAAAACAGGCAACCGGCAGATGGAGCTAAAACGAAGGATCTATGCGGCCGCACACATCGGTCAAAGGGTCTGGCGCATCGTGTGTTGTGGTGTCGCTATAGCGCTCTTTGGCGTTTGGCTGTGGCGGATCGGAGAAGGGATCGCGGCGGTGAGCGCGGGGGAGATGACTCCGGCGCAAATGCTGGAAAAGATGGGGATGTGGTTGCGCGGCTTTGAGTAATAAAAGAGAACCCCCCTTTAAGGAGGGTTCTCGCATCTATTATTTTGCTGACGGGCACAGGTGAGACAGCGGGCATTCCCCGCATTTGGGAGAACGGGCGGTGCATACCTCTCGGCCAAACCAAACGATGCGGTGGCAAAAGTCGCTTTGCTCCTCGGGGGCGATGATGGGAACGAGTGCGAGCTCCACCTTGACAGGGTCTTTGCATGCTGTCGGGACAAGGCCAAGGCGGCCGCTGATGCGAATGCAGTGCGTGTCCGCAACGATGGCGGGGCGGTGATAAATGTCTCCCAACAACAGATTGGCAATTTTTCTGCCCACGCCGGGGAAGGTGAGAAGCTCATCCATGTGATCGGGCAGAATGCCGCCGTACACCTCGACCAGACGGGCGCAGGCGTCCTTGATATTGGCCGCCTTGGTGCGGTACAGTCCGCAGGGACGCACGATGGCTTCGATGTCCTCGACGGGGGCATCGGCAAGGTCCCTTGGTGTGGGGAAGCGAGCGAACAGCTCCCGGCAAACGATGTTAACACGGGCGTCGGTGCATTGGGCTGACAGGCGCCCCATGACGAGTAGCTTCCAGGGCTCGCCGTCATATTGCAACGCACATTCCGCTTCGGGATACCGCTCCTTGAGAAGCGCGACGATGGCGCTAGCGCGTCTTTTTTTGTTGGCTTGTGATTCTCGTGGCATAGGACACCTCCTGCGTGTGATGGCTTCAGTATACGGAAAAATACTTGATTTGTCAAGATGCGGGCATTTTTTTCTTCGCTATTGACAAAGAAAATAAAAAGAAGTATAATGCACATAGTAAATTACGGATTTGCGAGAGCGATCTGTCAGCGGAGGTGTTTACCATGAAGGATGGATGGATCAAGGTTGCGGCGGGCAGTGTGCCCGTTCGTCCGGCAGACCCCGAATACAACAAGCAGCAAATTCTTTCTCGTTTGCGTGAGGCAGATGAGGCGGGAGTCAATTTGCTGGTTCTGCCCGAATTGTGCGTGACGGGCTATAGCTGTGGCGATCTGTTCTTTTCGGAGGCCCTTTTGACAGCCGCGCTCCATGCGGCCGAGGAGATCGTTCATGCAACCACCACGCTGTACCCTGTGGTTGTGTTCGGCATGCCCTTGCGTCATGAGGGCAAGCTGTATAACTGTGCAGTCGTGGCTGCGGGAGGTAAGCTTTTGGGCGTGGTTCCCAAGACGCATCTGCCGGCCTACGGCCTTTTGTCCGAACCGCGATATTTTACCTCTGCGGCTTGCTTGGGCGACACTCCTCGCACGGTAGAGCTGGCCGGCTGTCGCGCGCCGTTTGGCGCCGGCTTGGTGTTCCGTCATCGCACGCTGGAGGGCTATGCCTTTGGCGTGGAGATTTGCGAGGATGCCTGGGTGCCTGCCACCCCGGCACAGGATATGTGTTGCGCAGGTGCTACGATCGTGGTCAATCCGTCCGCGTCGGACGAGATTGTCGGCAAGTCCGAGTCTCGACGTCTGCTGGTTCAGTCTACCTCTGCCCGCCTTCGCTGTGGCTACGTGCTCGCCAATGCCTCTCCGACAGAATCCACGCAGGACGCTGTGTTCTCGGCGCACCATCTGATTGCCGCGCGCGGTCAGCTGTTGGGTGAGAGCCGGCCCTTTGAACAAAAGCCGCTTTTGATCTGCGAGATCGACGTCGCGCGTGTTTTGCACGATCGCCGTGAAATAAATACCTTTGTACCCAAGGAGGCAGGGGGTACCGTTTGGTTTGACCAGACTTTGCGAGAGACTTCGCTTACCCTGCCGGTGGATCCGCTGCCCTTCGTCCCATCCAACGTCGACGAGCGCCGGGAGCGGGCCGAGACTATCCTTTGCATTCAGTCGCAGGGCTTGGCAAGACGCCTGTCACATACCCATGCCAAAACGGCGGTGATCGGTATTTCAGGAGGCCTTGACAGCACGCTGGCTCTTTTGGTCGCCGTTCGTGCCATGGACCTGCTGGGACGATCTCACAAGGATATTTTAGCTGTGACCATGCCGGGATTCGGCACAACGGGACGCACCAAGTCCAACGCCGTTTCGCTGTGTGAGCATTTGGGCGTTGCGTTGCGCGAGATTGACATTCAGGCCTCGGTTCGTCAGCATTTTGCCGATATCGGCCAGCCCGAGGATTGCTTCGACGTAACCTATGAAAATGCACAGGCGCGTGAGCGTACACAGGTTTTGATGGACGTGGCTAATATGACGGGTGGTCTTGTGATCGGCACGGGAGACCTGTCCGAGCTGGCGCTTGGCTGGGCGACCTACAACGGCGATCATATGTCCATGTACGGCGTGAATGCCGGTCTGCCCAAAACCCTCATCCGCTACGTTGTGCAATACGAGGCGGAGCGTCTGGGCTCCTCTCTTGCGAGAGTGCTGTGGGATATTTTGGATACCCCCGTCTCGCCCGAGCTGCTCCCGGCGGACGCACAAGGCAATATCGCTCAAAAAACGGAGGATCTGGTCGGCCCATATGAGCTACACGACTTCTTCCTTTATTATATGGTACGGGCGGGCGAAGCTCCTGCCAAGATTTATCGTTTGGCTTGTCTTGCGTTTGAGGGGCAATACACACGCGATGTGATCTTGCATTGGCTGCGCGTGTTCTGCCGAAGATTTTTCGCACAGCAGTTTAAGCGCTCGTGCCTGCCGGACGGTCCTGCCGTAGGAAGCGTTTCCTTCTCGCCGCGCGGCGCATGGCGCATGCCGACGGATGCGGTCGCCAATTTGTGGCTGACCCAGATTGATTCGCTGGAAGCGGAGCTCAAATGATGATCAATGGCAACCGATGGGAAACCGTCGGTTGCTTTTTGTGTCTTCTTATTCCAAAGCTATTGCATTTCCCGTGATGATTTGCTATAATTTAGTAAAGCATGATCAACGGGCCGATGGGCCAAGCGTTGATCCCCAAAAAAGGAGGAACTACAATGTCTTTTTATGATAAGCTTGCATCTCTTGCTCCCAAGGCAGGACAGTCTGCCTGGGCGACCCGTATCACAAGTGAGTTGAATTTTGCCGCCGAGCTTTCCGCGGCGAAGAATCATTGCTACGATGCGCTGATCGAGCAGGCGCTTGATACGCTGATCTCGGCGATGGATGCCGAGGGCGGTGTGATTACCAAGACCGCGGCCGAGACAACCGAGCAGGTGCTTCTGCCGCTGTCCGAGGCGGCTAAGAGCTATCGCGTCCATTGCATTTCTCATGCCCACATTGATATGAACTGGATGTGGGGCTTCCAGGAAACGGCCGCTATTACGGTTGATACCTTCCGTACAGTTTTGGATTTGATGAAGGAATATCCCGGCT
>JAEIGA010010174.1_pt1 | contig 14249 bp, 12 predicted proteins | sample 9270691 | NCBI WGS metagenome assembly JAEIGA01 (sample SAMN17057246, study PRJNA624740) | gut metagenome | biome: biome; isolation source: fecal sample | host: Bos grunniens | place: China: Xizang | collected 2019 | reverse complement strand
GAGAGCGAGAACCCTACAGCGGTGGTGGAGCATGAGGCTACTACCTCAAAGATTGGTGAGGACCAGTTGTTCTATTGCCAGCAGAGGGGTATAAAGGCAGAGGATGCCGTGGGGCTTATTGTTAACGGATATGCCAAGGAGGTTATAAACCAGCTTCCTATGGAGTTTGCGGTTGAGGCGCAGAAACTTCTTCAGGTATCGCTTGAGGGATCTGTGGGTTAACAGGAGTTGGTCAGGTATAAAACTTAAGGCAGATGGATTTTTTGAATATCATACTTTTTGAACTGGGTGGAAAACCGGTGCTGCTGATAGATCTGTTGGCGGCGATTTTCGGTTTGACTACAGTTTTTCTGGCGGGCAGGAATAATAAATATAACTTCTATGTCGGATATATGTATACAGCTTTGCTGTTCTTTATGTTCTGGCAGAAGAATCTGTACGCCAATCTGATACTTCAGCCTATTTCGTTGGGTATCAATATTTTGGGTCAGTATCGCTGGAGCCATCCGAAGAAGTCTGAAGAGAGTTCGGAGAAGGCTGGTGAACTGAAGGTGTCAATGCTTACATGGCCGCAGAGGGGTGGCATTGTCGCTCTTGTATTGGTGTTGGCATTCGTGTGGGGATGGCTGATGAGCATGATGGGTACAAAGTGGTTTGTGGGGTATTTCCCAGCCAATCCGTTACCTTATCTGGATTGCTGTGTTACAGTACTGATCCTTACAGCCCAGACATTGTCTGCATTGAAGAAATGGGACTGCTGGATTGCATGGCTGTTCGTGAATATCGCCAACCTTACCCTGTACCTTAAGGCCGGCCTCGTGTTCATGCCGATTGTGAGCTGCCTGTATCTTGTTAATGGAATATGGTCGCTGTTCACATGGTACAGACTTTACAGAAAGAACGCATAGTATTTTAAAGAAAATTAAAGCTTTATGGCAAACGATATATTGTTGAAGATTGAGGGCCTGAGGGCCTCTGTTGAGGATAAGGAAATCCTGAAGGGTGTGGATCTGACCATCCGCAAGGGAGAGATTCATGCTGTCATGGGTCCGAATGGAGCAGGAAAGAGTACACTTTCCGCTGTGCTTGCTGGAAAACCACAGTTCACTGTGACTGCAGGCTCTATTGAATTCATGGGGCAGGACCTGTTGGCAATGTCTCCGGAGGAGCGTGCATGGGCAGGAATCTTCCTTTCTTTCCAGTATCCTGTAGAGATACCGGGCGTGACAATCACCAACTTCATGAAGACAGCGGTGAATGCTCATCGTGCAGGAAAGGGTCTTGAGCCGCTCAAGGCCGGTGACTTCCTCAAACTGATGCGTGAGAAGATGGCATTTGTGCAGATGAAGCCTGAGTTCGCAAAGCGTGAGGTGAATGTAGGATTCTCCGGCGGTGAGAAGAAGCGTAATGAGATATTCCAGATGGCAATGCTGGATCCGACTCTCGCGATTCTTGATGAGACCGACAGTGGACTTGATGTGGATGCTCTGCGTATCGTTGCGAACGGTGTGAACGCCCTTCATACTCCGGAAAAGGCAGCTATTGTCATTACTCATTACCAGAGACTTCTTGACTACATTGTGCCGGATGTTGTGCATGTGCTCAAGGATGGCAAGATTGTCAAGACTGCAGGCAAGGAGCTCGTTGCAGAGATTGAGGAAATGGGTTACGATAGCTTGTAATTTATTATGAACGAGATAATTATACATGCAGGGGAGTGCCTGCATGAAGTATATATAGCTGGCAGCAGCGAGATCCCTCAGCGAATAGTGCTGGAGAGGGATGCGAGGGCAGATGTGGTGATCGCAGTCATGCCTGGAACTTCTGTTGATGCCAGGATAGATGTGGAGCTCATCGGTGAAGGAGCCGAGGCCAACCTTTATGGCGCATACGTGTGCGGTGAAGCCGAAAAGGTGAAGATCGCTGTGGATATGCATCACAAGAAGCCTCATTGCAATTCACGTCAGCTTTTCAAAGGTATTGCCGGAGGTACATCCAGGGTGGATTTCTACGGCAAGATCATCGTGGCGCAGGATGCACAGAGGACCGAGGCGTTTCAGGAGAATCACAATATCCTTCTGTCGGATGGTGCCAAGGTCGATACCAAGCCGCAGCTTGAAATTTATGCAGATGACGTGAAGTGTTCTCACGGAGCTACTATCGGTCGTCTCAATGAGGAGGAGCAGTTCTATATGCGTTCGCGCGGAATCAGCCTTGAGGATGCTAAGGTGCTTCAGATGATCTCTTTCATCGCTCCTGTTCTCGAGAATGTGAAGGATGATGCTCAGCGTGAGACGCTTTCATCAGAATACGAATCCAACATCAGAAACATAATACGTAACATGTAATCTGCAGGCATAGCCGTGTGTTCCGTCGACCCCCACCTCCCTTCGGGAGGCACCCCCTAGCCGGGGGTGGCATGTCTTCTCCACACACGGCTATGCCTGTAGAGCAGCTCTGAAATTATGATTACCAATCCAAATGTAAAGATCAACCTGGGACTCAATGTCTTGCGCAAGAGAGAGGACGGCTTTCACGAGCTCGATACCCTCTTTGTCCCTTATTTCGGAATAAGCGATACACTTGAGATCGTAGTAGGTGATGATTACAGCCGCACTTCTGCAGCTCTTTTTGCGAAATATGGGCCGGATCAGCTGGCGCCATCTCAGGCCAGTGTGAAGCCGGAGGGCGTGTTCGGTGTCGAGAGGCCAGAAAATGATGCTCCGAAGCTTGTGCAGGGTGTATCCGATGACGGCAAGCTCATGATTACCATCGCAAGGGAAGAAGGCGTGGATTGGGACCCTCTCAAGGATCTTTGCGCAAAGGCTTATATGATTCTGTCAAGAGATTTCGAGCTGCCGCCTGTCAAGATTTTCCTTGAAAAGACTTCGCCGGTAGGAGCAGGCCTTGGAGGAGGCTCTTCGGATGCTGCATTTGCCCTCAAGATGCTGAACGAACTGTGCTTGCTTGATCTTACTCAGGAACAGCTTGCTGCCTATGCTGCAGAGCTTGGAAGCGACTGTGCCTTCTTTATCTATAATTGTCCGATGAGGGGACAGGGAAGGGGAGAAATCCTTACCCCATATGATATCGACCTGTCTTCATATACGATACAGGTGGTTACTCCTGCCGGTATATCCGTATCTACGAAGGACGCGTATGGCGGAATCAGACCTCATCTCCCGGAGCTCCCATTGACGGAAGTTCTCGCCAAACCGATCGGCGAATGGGATGGCGCTCTCGTAAATGATTTCGAAGAAACAGTATTCGCGAAGTATCCGGAGCTTGCTGCAATCAAGCGCTCGCTCTATGATTCCGGTGCCGTATATGCCAGCATGTCGGGTTCGGGCTCGGCGCTTTTCGGTATATACACTAAATCTTAATCTTCCCAGCTGACAGTACGTGACTGATCAGGATTTACGCTGATGTTCACCTTCAGAGTCTCATCCGGGAGCAGCTCTTCAATGTTTTCTGGCCACTCCATTATGCAGAGGCAACCGCTGTCAAGGTAGTCATACAATCCTATCTCGACTGCTTCAGCAAGTTTGTTGATTCTGTAGAAATCGAAATGATACATAGGGTCGCCGTCTGCGCGCATATATTCGTTGACAATTGCGAATGTCGGTGAACCTACCGGGTCAGTAACGCCCAGAACCTTGCATATTGCAGTTGTGAATGTGGTCTTTCCAGAGCCCATAGGGGCGAAGAAGGCCACAAGTGTATTATCTCCGATCTTTTCAAGGAATTCGGCTGCTGCCCTGTCAAGGTCCTCAATGCCTTTTATAGTGATTTCGTGTTTCATACTGCAAATATATCGCATTATTTTAAATAATGCCGCATCAATACGCGCAATCACATCCTTACAGCGGAGAGCGTGCATATCGGCCCGTTGACATCCAGCTTCTGCGTTTCCCCGTCTTTCCATATGATGGGCTTCCCGCCAGAGAGTGAGGATAGACCAATGGTGAGGATGCCGTTGACCATGTCGATAGGGTTGTCGCCCATCATGGTGTATCCGTCAGGAACGGAGAATGTGTCGCCGCAACGGAAGATGATTCCTCTTCCGGAAGCTCCATTGTTAAGAACGCAGCATACTCCGTCGTCCCAGGAGCAGAGCCCGCTTACAGTCATTCCGCTTGAGAATGTCCGGTATTTCTTCCCGTCCATCCATATGCCGCTGGAGTAAAACATCCTGTTGCTGCTGAATATGGCCTCGATTCCCATTGAGCTTCCGGCGGGTATCAGTCTGCATCCGAAAATTGATGTCCCTTTGTCTACCTCCATGGCGGTCATGCCCTTACCGTTTATCAGAACGGGGGAGGAAACTCCGGTGAGAGAGGCCAGCCAGCAGATTTCCTCGTCGTGTCTGATGATGTCCCAGACCTTCTTGACGTCCTCTCTTATTGCAGCCTGAACAATCTTGCCGTTCATCACGTGATAATACCTCTCGATATTCCCTTCCGGTGAGTCGATCGGCTCGCTGAATGCGAATGATATTGAATCCTGCTCACATTGCAGCCTTGGAAACACAGATCCACGGTTCCGTTCTATCACAGGTACTCCGTTCTTCCTATATGAGAATCCTTCGCCGTTCCTCGGCTGTCCAAGCGTATATATGTCGTCCTCCGAAACAGCCATGCCCAGAATCATCTCCCTTCCTCCATATCTGAATAATTCCTTTCCGTTCTTTTTTATTACCGTCTCATCGGATGTGGAATAGTCGGTGTAGAGGTCTCCGTTGATTATTCTGTGCATGTCCGGGTCGGGGCTTACATCATATTCCTTCCCGACGGGAACCTTCATGACAGGAATCCCGTCGCAGAATACTACCAGCGAGCACTTGACCATACCTTTTTCCGGGTCGGCCCTCCAGTCGTATTCATCAGGATAGTCAAGTCCGGTGATGAAGCATCTGACTTTTTCCCTGGAAGTGGAATCCTTGCCGAATGTCGGATTCTTCCATATTTCCTCTCTGCTGCTCTGAGCGTTTCCGACTTCTGTAAGATTGCATGATGCGCATAGAATGCCGAGCGTTATGAGTGTAAGTATCTGTCTCATAGTATGATTCGTGTTATTGGCCCAGTTTGTCAAGGATTCTGTAGCCGGCAGCTTCTGCAATATGCTCCGGCATTATTGATTCCGCTCCTTCAAGATCTGCGATTGTCCTGGCGAGCTTTATGATCCGCGAACATGCTCTTGCGGAGAATCCGGCCTTGTCGATAAGTTTTTCAAGCAGGTTACGACATCTGCTGTCCAGGTGGCAGTATTTCTCGATCATTCGGTTGTTCATTCCGGCATTGCAGAATATCCCCTCTGATGCCAGCCTCTCTTTCTGCCGTTCACGAGCCTTCCTGACTCTTTCCGCAATCTCGGCAGTGGATTCTGCAGGCCTTCTTCTCATCATCGTCTTAGGGTCGATTGGCTTCATTATCAGCTGAAGATCGATCCTGTCCATTAAAGGTCCCGAAAGCTTGGCCATATACGACATCCTCATGGCCGGAGTGCATGTACACCTGTCTCCAACGCCATAATATCCGCACGGACATGGGTTTGTCGCTGCTATGAGCATGAAGTCGGACGGATATTCCACCTTGCTGCGCAATCGTGAGATTGTAACCTTCTTGTCTTCCATGGGCGCACGCAGGACCTCAAGGACCTTTTTCGGTGCTTCGCAGAATTCGTCGATGAAGAGTATGCCGTTGTGAGACAGGGATATCTCCCCGGGCATGATGTTGTCTGTACCGCCTCCGATCAATGCCGCTACTGATATGCTGTAATGCGGGGCTCTGAACGGCCTTTGTCTTATCAGCCCTCCCGCCATGTGTCTTTTGCCGGATACGGAATATATCATGCTTGTCTGCAGCGACTCTTCCAAGGTCATTGGGGGAAGGATTCCTGACATGGCTTTGGCCAAAGAACTTTTCCCGGATCCTTGCGGACCGATAAGTATGACATTGTGTCCTCCCGCAGCAGCGATTTCAATTCCTCTTTTTGCTCCTTCCTGGCCGATGATTTCGGAGAAATCCATGACGTCTCCTTTTGGACCATCTTCAGTAGATGCAAAGACAAGATCTTTCCTGTTGCATATGCGAAGGTCTTCGCTGGGCTCTTCTCCTGACAGGATTCGGAGGACATCTTCAAGATTATCCACACCATACACGTCGGTGTCAGTCATTTCCATAGCCTCTGCGGCTGATCTGAAAGGTAGGATCGCCCCCTTCAGACCAAGTTCCTTGGCAAGTCCCACCAATGGCAGGGCTCCCGGAATCTCTCTGACCGATCCGTCCAGTCCCAGTTCGCCCATTATCATATATTCGCCCAGCAGCGGCAGGTCCCTCTGGCCCGAGGCGGCAATTATCCCCAAGGCAATGGGAACGTCGTATCCGCTTCCTTTCTTGTGCATGTCTGCAGGCGCAAGGTTTATCACGATCTTTTTTCCGGGTATTCTGAATCCCATTGATTGCAAGGCAGTTATCGTCCTTAACAGACTTTCCTTTACGGCCACATCCGCCAGTCCTACCAGATGAATCCCGATTCCGGTGGCGATATCCACCTCGACTCTTACCGGGACCGCCTTGATCCCGATGCATTTTGCGCATGAAATGTTTATCAGCATGTTCCTGTCATTTTGGTTTATCCGGGATATCGCGCCCGGAATCTTTCCCCAAATGTTGCCAGTAAAAACGGAATGGAATATAAAAAAAGGAAAATTGTGACTAACTTCGCGCTGTAAAATTAATTTTATAGATGATAAAAAATTTTTTGGCTTCTGTCGGACGCTACTTACTTTTCCTGAAAGTGGTCTTCAAGAAGCCTGAGAAGTGGAAATTGCTTTGGAGACAGTTTATTAACGAGTCTGATAAGCTGATTCTTTCCTCGATTATAATCGTAGGTGTCATATCTACATTCATTGGTGGCGTTTTGGTGATCCAGACCGCCTCTAACCTTGAGAACCCTATAATTGATAAGATGTATATCGGCTATATGGTGCGAGAGAGCCTCATTCTTGAGTTCTGCTCTACTATGATCGCACTCATTCTTGCCGGAAAAATGGGATCCAATATCGCATCCGAGATCGGAAGTATGCGTATCACGGAGCAGATTGATGCCATGGATATGATGGGAGTGAATTCTGCTGGATTCCTCGTCCTCCCGAAGATTCTGGCTGCCACAATCCTGAGTCCGCTTCTTATGCTGCTCAGTCTCGCTTTGGGATTGCTGGGTGGCTGGATAGTCGTTGAAGCGACCCAGATCATTCCACCTCCGTCATACATCACCGGAATCAAGGCCTTCTATAACGGCTTCTATATCTTTTACAGCTGTTTCAAGATGTCCCTGTTCTGTTTCCTGATATCTTCGATTTCCGCTTTCAACGGATATTATGCCAAGGGAGGCTCTCTTGGAGTAGGACGTTCAAGTACGCAGTCCATTGTGACCATCAGCATATTGATCCTCCTGTTTGACCTTATCGTTACCCAACTTATGCTTTATTGATCATGATCAAGGTAGAACATCTTTATAAAGGCTTTGACGGCACTCCCGTCCTGAAGGATATCTCGCTTGAGTATGAGGCGGGTAAATGCAACATGATCATAGGTGCGAGCGGCTCGGGAAAGACCGTGCTTCTGAAGAATCTTATAGGTCTCATGAAACCGGACAGTGGAGAAATCTCCTACGGTGGAATTAAGCTCTCGGAAATGGATTATAAGGCCCAGAAGGCCCTCAGACAGCAGATCGGTATACTTTTTCAGGGCAGCGCATTATTTGATTTCGCTACCGTTCTTGAAAATGTCATGTTCCCGATGGAATTCTTCACAGACTGGTCAAAAGCTCAGATGAAGGAGAGGGCGCAGTATTGTCTGGAGAAGGTTAATGTGATAGGCTCGGACAATAAATACCCCAATGAGTTGAGTGGTGGAATGCAGAAAAGAGTCGGTATCGCCAGGGCAATCGCCCTGAATCCGAAGTTCCTGTTCTGCGACGAGCCGAACTCAGGTCTTGATCCATATACATCCATCCTGATTGACCGTCTGATCAGCGACCTTACCAAGGAGTTCAATATGACTACCGTGGTAAATACGCATGATATGAACTCCATTCTGGAGATCGGTGACAAGATCGGCTTCATTTCCCAGGGCTCACTTCTCTGGCAGGGAGACCGTCACACCATATTAAAGACAGAGTGCAAGGAGCTGCGCGATTTCGTCTGCGCCAACACCCTTGCACGTAATATCATAGAAGGCCGGTAGTTCTTAGAGCTTAGCTCTGAGTCCCATCTCAAATCCGAACATCAGAGGCTGTGCCGTTCTGATGCTCTTCGGCTGATTATTGTCAAAGAAATACCTGATGCTTGGGTCGAGGTATATGCCAAGATGTCTTCCGAGCATGAATTCCACACCCATACCGAGGTTTGCTGAAAGCTGCATGCCTTTGACCTTTTCCGTATGGTTGATGTCGGTGCCAAGCACCTGGAATCTGTCTGCGACACACTTCTCGGCGGCTCCACCTGCATAGGCATAAAGATTTATGCTGTTCCTGTTGACGATGTCGTAGTAGAAGTTTACAGGTATTCCTATAAAGTGCTGACTTTCACGTATATCGGATGAGATATCCTTCTGTATTGCGCCGGATTCTCCTACAGATATGTAGTTGCCGTAGAACTTGCGGGTCAGCAAGGTGTAGTTGACTCCTGTTCCGATGCTCCACTTAGGTGCTATACCGATTCTGACACCCGCACCAACTGATACCGGTATGCCGTAAGTCGTATTGGTACTGGTCTCCTTGATGCTTGTCTTTTTCGGCGCAGATGAAATTGCCGGACTCTTCATCGGATTGACCTTGAAGCCGTTCTGAGCGCTGTTGGTGCCTGTGATTCCGGACACGGAGAATGAAACTCTCTTTTTCTTTGGCTCTTCTTCCTGCCAGATCTCAGGGAATGTATCTTCAACCTCCTCAGACTTGCTGACTTCCTTCTTTGCTGCAGGCTGCTCCGGCCTGCTTTCCTTTACGGTTTCCACATCTGTGGAAGTCTCTTCTGCCTGTACGTCATTCTCTGTCTTGACGTCAGCTGACTCCTTGGCCACGATGGCTTTATGGACCGGAGTCGGATTATAAGAAAGCAATGTCTTTACTGAAGGATTCTCCTTGATGATTTCAGGTTCATCCTCGACTGGCATGGTCTCCTGCTCGACAAGTGCTATCTGTCCGTTTTCAGATACGTTGATGATGTCGACCTGTGAGCCGGTATCATGCAGCAGAATGAACGCCAGAACTGCGGCAGCCGCTGCGCCGAGCACAGAACGTCTGAGCCACAGAGCTACCGTCCTTCTGCGGGATATGAGGTCCAGATCCTCTTCGATCTTATCCCATACATGGACAGGAACCTGCTCCTGTCCCTCTTCAAGGATAGACCTGAAAAGAATGTCCTGTTCTATATTATTTCTGTTTTCCTCAAACATCTCAAATCTTTTTAATTCTGGCCTGCAGCCAGTTCCTTGCCCTGCTTAACTGTGTTCTGGATGTCGTTTCGCTGATTCCGAGCATCTCTCCGATTTCCTTGTGCGAGTATCCTTCTATCGCATATAGGTTGAACACAGTCCTGAATCCTGTTGGAAGTTCCGTTATCAGCGCCATAAGCTCCTTGTATCCGATACTCTGGATCTGGCTTGTGGTTTCAGAACTGAATCCCTTGGCCGCCTCTAGATCCTCACTCATCTTCAATGCATCTTTCTTCCTGAGGCTCATGAGCGCCGTGTTGACAAAGACCTTTCTGGCCCATCCTTCAAAGGATCCTTCTCCCTTGAAATCCTGCAGTCGCGAGAACAATGTGACAAATCCGTCCTGAAGGACATCTTCTGCCAGAATCCTGTCCCCGATATATCGGATGCATATAGGAAACATACGCGGAGCCAGAAGGTCATATAATGCCTTCTGGGACGCTCTGCTGCCTTTTATGCATGATTCAATCAGCTGGATGTCAATGCGTTCTGTCACGATGAATTTCGTTGGAGCCCAATCGGTTATCATCTGTCCACGCCCCTAAAGGATGCAAAACGGGCTCCTTATGTTGCATCTAGGGCACAATTTTTCCAAACTTATGCATTTTTTCCCGATTTAGAGTATTATTTTTGTAGATTTCAACGCAACTGAATTTGCTATGCACAAGATATATATATTGCTGACAACGCTCTGCCTTGCCATCCTTCCGATAGTGTCTTCGGCTCAATCCCGAAGTGCGGAGGCGGCAGCCGAGAATGACATCATTTCTGCGGTAGCGTTATACAATGAAAGAAATCTGGATGGCGCCAAGGCCATTCTGGACAGACTCAGAGTCAATAACCCGTCAAATGATGCGGCCTGGTATTGGTCTGCACTTGTCTGCCTCGGAAAGAATGACATCCCGACGGCAGAGGAATATTTCAAGGTGGCATGTGAACTGGATCCGTCGAATTTCTGGTATCGCTTCCGTCTGGCTACCCTGTACCGTGCCACATCCCGCCCTGAGCTGACTGTGGACATGTACGAAAAGCTTTTGGCAGATTTTCCTAAGAAAAGCGAATTGTATTTCGACCTTGTGGATATGTATGCCGCACAGGGAGAGACAGAAAAGGCTCTGGAGACATTGGACGAGATCGAGACTGTCTTCGGTATGACCGAGTCTATCGCGATGTTCCGTTTCAATCTTCTGCGACAGTCCGGCAAGCAGGAGGAGGCGATGGCTTCCCTGGAAGAATATAACAAGAAGTACTCTTCTCCATACGTTCTGACTACTCTGGGTGATTACCAGATGAATATGTACAATGATTCGACTGCCTTGGCATACTATGAGGAGGCTCTTGATATTGCACCTGACTATATCCCAGCTGTTGTCGGAAAGGCTGAAACCTTCAGAGTGACAAGGAGATACGACGAATACTTTACAGAACTTCAGAAGTTCATCTCATCAGAGGATGCGCCGGCGGCCGGCAAATCGGATTACCTTATGGCGATTGTCCAGCGTACAGATCCGAAGTTCCTCAAGTCGTTCATGCCGCAGATGGATGTCGTCATGGAAAAGATGACGGAAATGTACCCTAAGGACAGTACAGTTCTTCAGATGGCAGGCGTGTATTATTGGAATACGGAAAGAAAGGATATTTCGAAGAAACATTTCCGTCAGAATGCCGAGAACAACCCGAGCAGCCTCATGGCCAGCGCGGATTTCGTCGAGTTCCTGATGTATGCGGAGGATTGGAAAGCCCTTTCTGAAGAGGGTCGCAAGGCATTTGAACGATTCCCGAAGGAGACAACCTTCCTTGAAATGGCAAGTGTGGGCGATTATAATCTGAAGGAGTTCGACAAGGTGCTCGAAATCTGCAATAAGGTGCTTGAAGTGGCGCCGAACGACAGTTCAAAGACTCTTCGCGCATGGTCTACCATCGGTGACATCTGGCATCAGAAAGGAGATAGCAAGAAATCATACAAGGCATATGAGAAGGCCCTGAAGATCAATCCGAATTATGTCTATGTGCTGAACAACTACGCCTATTACCTCAGCCAGGAAGGAAAGAATCTGAAGAAGGCCTATGCGATGAGCAAGAAGACTGTTGAGGCTGAACCGGATAATTCGACCTATCTCGACACATTTGGCTGGATACTCTATCTTCAGGGCAAGCCGTTGGAAGCCAAGCCTTTCTTCAAGCATGCGATGCTTTACGGTGGAAAGGAAAGTCCGGTGGTGATGGATCATTATGCTGAGGTGCTCTATGCGTTGAAGGAGTACGATCTGGCATTTCTGTATTGGAATATGGCTCTTCAGAAGAACAACGGAGACATTCCGGGTCTGGAGGAGAAAGTAGCGGCCCGTAAGGCTGCTGTCGAAAAATAAAATGACTATGAAGAAATCTTTATTTACATTGCTGACATTGGCTATGTCGTTAAATATGGCCATATCTTGTGATATGCTTGGAGACCTTACCGGTGACGGTGGTCAGGAAGATGATCAGGAGAATGTGGGTGGTGGCAACGATGATGGTTCGGAAGATAATACCGGAGGTGATCCCGGCAAGGAGGAGCCTGTGCTGAATGCTGTTTCAGGACAGCTTATATTGCCCTCAGAGGCATGCCGCGGCGAATTCACCTTCGTTACTAATTCTGAGTGGAGATTGGAGCTGGACCCGGATATCGATTGGGTCACCTTTGATATCACCGAAGGAGAGGCAGGACATCATACAATCTTCTTCGATCTGCTTGAGAATCCTGATTATGATGAAAGAAATGCGAGATTTACCATATATTATGGCGGACTTGAGTCCGATTTTGTCATCTATCAGAATCAGAAGGATGCAATTGTCATTTCCGGATCTAAGGTCGAAGTTCCTGTAGGTGGTGGTGTATTCGATATAACTGTCGATACCAATATCGATGTGACGGTGACAGATAATGGTTCTGGCTGGCTTCATAAGGTAGAGACCCGAGGCCTTGTTTCCAATGTATATACATTCAGGGCGGATCCTTCAGAAGAACCGGAGCCAAGACAGGCTGAGATATATGTCTCAGGTCTGGATAAGCAGGAGGTTGTGACTGTCTATCAGGCTGGAGAAGAGGTCTTTGTGCTTTCTGAGAAGTCATTCATAGTACCGTCCTCAGCTTCCGAGATAAGTATAGATGTGCGAAGCAATGTGGATTTTGAATTCACTATAGGACAGGGCTGGATAACAGAACTGATGACAAAGAGCATATCCAGTGTGACGAAGACCTTCTTGATACAGGAAAATCCTGACCATGATGCACGTGAGGCTCAGATAATATTCACTACATCAAAGGGCAAGTCCGAGACTGTGACAGTGACTCAGGCACAGAAGGACGCGATTGTCCTCGCAAAGACAGTATATGACGTTGGCTCAGAGGGTGGACTTCTTGAATTTACGGTTTCATCGAATGTGGATTTTGATGTGGATTTTGATGCGGAATGGATAACTAGGGTGGAAACAAAGGGACTCACTGACAGGTTGGTGTCATTTGAAATCCAATCGAACGAAATAGAGAACAGCATTCCTCGCGAAGCAGTTATAACATTCTCAAAAGGTGATATAAGTCAACAGGTTACTGTAAAACAGGCGGCATCTTCGAGAAGGACTCTTCATGTCGCACAGGCGGGTTCGTTGAATACTCTCATCAGTAAAGATGAACTCAAGGCCCTTACCGAACTTACCATCACCGGTAATATGAATCAGGACGACGTGGATATGCTCACTGCAGATTATGGTATGTTCAGTGGCAGCAATTATGTGAAAATCGCAGATGTATATGTAGATGATACATATCAGATACGTAAACTGGATGTGAGTGGTGTCACATTTGCCGATAATACCATAGACGGTTTTATCCTGACCAATCTGGAGGAGGTATCTCTTCCTGAATCTCTTGAAGTACTTGGACCGCACGCGTTCGAATACTGCTGGAAACTCAAGGAAATCGACCTTACCTCGCTCTCGGCACTGCATTCGATTTTGGGAGAAGGATCCACATCCGCGCTCTTCAGGACCATGCACCTTGATGGAGCATTCAAAGGATGTCTTCTTCTGGAGAAAGTTACGATTCCGTCCACAGTGACAAGATTTGTCTCAGGAGCGTTCTCCGACTGTACTTCGCTTTCAGAAATAAAGTTTGCTGAACCTTCAACAATTGAGATGTTCGAACTTTCATATTCGATTGTAAATGACGGATTGGGCTCGGTAGGAGACAGACCTGCTCCGAGAGTGTATTACGGACTTTTCGGAGGATGTACCTCGCTTAAGAGTTTCACCATACCTTCGTCAGTGACAAAGATCCAGCAGAATACATTCTCTGCCTGTCTGTTGGAGAGCATTGTCATTCCTGAAACAGTCCGTATTCTGGATGGAACAGGCCTCTTCAAAGGTTGTGCAAATCTCAGGAATGTTACACTTCCGTCATATCAGTCTGAGATCTCTGCCGATATGTTCAACGGATGCTCTTCTCTTGAAACCATCAATATGGAATCTCCTATCAGGACAGTTGGGGACAGGGCGTTCAAAGACTGTAAGAAACTGAAGGTCTTCGATTTTGAGTCAATGGTGGAAATCGGACAATCAGCCTTTTCCGGCACTGGAATAGAGCATTTCACTGTTCCTTCCAATATGACAAGTATACCGTCAGGAATGTTCGAGGGTTGTGTTGACCTTAAGACTGTAAACCTTGCCGGAGTGACTTTTTTGGGAGCCGATGCCTTCTATGGATGTACCGCTTTG
>JAEIGA010010173.1_pt1 | contig 14250 bp, 17 predicted proteins | sample 9270691 | NCBI WGS metagenome assembly JAEIGA01 (sample SAMN17057246, study PRJNA624740) | gut metagenome | biome: biome; isolation source: fecal sample | host: Bos grunniens | place: China: Xizang | collected 2019 | reverse complement strand
CGTTTAAGAAAAATTCCATGTCAACCTCCGTCACATGGATTGGTCAGGTTTGTATCCGCCATTGTGAGTGTGAGAATTGAAAGTGGACCGCATTGCGCTCATGGTCCCCTTCTTGTCCTCAATCTCTCCTGCGGCCTTGATATTCCCGGTAAAGGTGGAATTAGCCGCATCAACAATCACCTCCGGTGCCTTGATGGTCACTTTCGATCCGCTCAGAATTGTCACCGGAGAATCTTTGGCATCGATAAGCAACTCTTCGCGCTTAAGAATTACCAACTTGCCGAGGTCGTCATAAATAGCCACCTCGCCGTCTTTTAAATTTTTTATCCGATAGCGACGATCGGAAACGATAATGGCGACCGTGTGATTACGATCGCCATTCAAACTAGCAGCCAAAACCTCAGCCCCGAGATGAGGCTCAGAGGTAAACCCATAGGGCTCAAAATGCTCTACGTCCTCTCGAACATCGCCAGCCAAATGTTCACTTTGTATCGTTCGCATTGGGCGCTCTGGATGTTTTGAGCGCACGGTTGCTCGGCTAATGAGGTCAAATATTTTTTTGATCAGATTCATTTGCTTGTCCAAGAGGCTTCTTGAACTGGACCAATTTTCCCGAGCGACATATTTCTAACAGCTGCTTGTGCCGTTGGCTCTGCCGTATTTAAGAACGCGTTCGGTGTAGTCAAGCTCAGTTTCGTCACCATTCCCTGAGGGCCCAAACTAAATTCTGCCCCCAGGATCAAATACTCAGATCGTATCCCTAAAGAAGGATCGTCAACGCTAACATAAGCATTAACCGGCCAAAGACGGCCATTTGATTGCCGCCACCCTTGGACTGTATAGCTCAACGCCTCAGACTTTGCTTCTGACTCATCCCGAATCATGTTGACCCGAGCTTGAAGTTGGTCTCCGATGGCATCCCCAGACTGTACAACCGTCTTCACTCGCAAACGTCCTGCGCTGGACGTTGCTACCCTTTTTAATTGATTGTCGCTTGCGGGTCGCTCTGATAGCGGATTCGCTCCTTGCCCTAAAATCACATATCGGCTAAACAACAGGGACCCATCAAGCTGCCGATCGGCGGAAAGAACGTTCTTCCCTAACTGAATGGCATCTCGACAGGTGCCCGCAGAAGCCGGTGCCGCAAGCACTAACCCGCCGTTTTCATTGTCAGTCAACAGCAAATTGTGCTTTTTAAGCAATTTCTGCAATCCCTCGGCAATCCTCTCCTCGGGAGATATATCGAAATTTATTGCCTCTTGCTTTACGACTTCAGAGGTGACATCTATTCCGTAAGGTTTGCATAGAGCTTTTAATATCTCAACCGGAATAAGCTTTTTGAAGCTTGTCTTTTCCCCGTCCGGCACGCAACAATCAACTAGGTCTATCGTCTTGCTGCTTCCGGAAACCGTCAATTGACTCTGAGCTTTTGAATACGACTCCGCCACCTTTGTGACGAATCCTGTCAAGACTTTGTCATCTCCAATCCGCACCTCGACGGGATCGCCAATCGAAATCCGTTTCCATTCGGAGCCGTCTTCGGAGGCTTTCTTCGTGAGCGTTACGCTGAAAGCCCTCGCAATAGTTAGAAGCCCCAGGCGTATAGAAACGCTAAGCCACCCATAATAAATCCGTCCGTTGATGGTAAGACTTACTTGATTTGTCGGCATAGAAAAAGGCGCCTAAGCGCCTCCTCATAAAAAATGTTATCACCTACAGTAAATCCGCCCGTCTAAAGACTTCTGGCACAACTTCGCGACGCCATTTGTATGGTCATACACGGTGAAGTTTCCTGTCGGGCTTGGCTTCGTTACCGTAACCGAAGACCGAGACTGGGTTTCTTCACCCGATCCGCCACTGTAGGACGCATTTTGGTGGTAGTCACACTTCCAACGTTTAAAGCCATCGTTGTCGACCCATTGCTCACACTTAAAAGCGTAAGCGGGCGACGTAAAGATCGCCAATGTAAGAAGTGCCAAAAAACCTTTCATACAAACCCCTCAACCTATGTGTTTATTATAGGTCGAGGGTTTGTAAAAAACTGTGAGATTTTCACTCACTAAGTAACTTGATTGTTCGTTTCGGCACGAAGCCCTCATGAACAATCTTGTTTCGCTCTACGATTTCGAGATCACGATTTGCATCGCCATATCGATCGTAAGCAATCACAACTGCTGGAAGAACTGCCGGAGGCGTGTAATCCATAAGTTGTGCCTGTTTCTCGGCCCGCTTCGTCAAATCATCGAAAACCGCCGTATAGCCATCCTCGATTGACTTGAAGACTTCATCATCGCGAGTCTTTAATAACTCAGAATCGATTGCTGCCAATGCTGCGTCTCGAAGCTCGATCAAGTCTTGATAAGCGATGTTTTGCGCAGTCCTTGCTGAATCTACCCGATCTTGGTCGGTGCCAATAAAAGAAGTAGCTCCAACAATGTTTGCAACCGTCACCTGACGAACCAAATCCTGCAATGCAGAATTATTCTTTTCGATGGTGGCGCTAGTCGTCAATACAACTGGCTTGCTTTCGCTGCTTTTATTGAGAGACTCGCTCTCAAGCAAATTTGACAGCTGACGAGCAACACGTCGCCAAGAGGTGGTCACGTTGTTGAACTTGCCCAACCCAAGAGAATTGGCAATTTGATTACCTAATTCCGTCGGGTTTTGCGAGACCAACGTCATGGCATCGCTCGCCAAATCCAACATGTCATCCGCCATCCCAAAGGACGCGCCGACATCCAGAAGAGGACCAAGCGACATCATTTCGGAAAGTTGCCCGGCAACCGCCGCTTGGACAAAGTCTTGAGCCCCTTGAAGGTTAAACCTCGACGAGAAGCTTGCTAGTGCAGACGAGAGAATCCCTTCTGCACACAACCGACTCTTGAACTGCGTCCCGATACTCGATTCGGGATACTTTTCTTCCCCAGACTCAACAAACGTCAGCTCAACGCTTGCCGTTCGCAACTTGTCAGAAAATGTGACCTTACTCGCACTCTTAGGCGTCACATTCATCTTGCCAAGCCAGGGGTGAATGAGAATGCCAGAACCTGGCTCCTCAAGCGCCCCGATTAGCTTTTGCATCTTTGCGATGTAGTCAGCTCCGACAACAAACGCTGTGAATGTAATTTCCCTTGCCTTGCGACCGAGATCCTCGACAAACGGTGTATCGCGTTGTGGATACTCATGTATCTGAACTCGACGCCCGACCGTTGCTGTTGAGGATTTTGTCTCAAACGGCACGCCACGGAAAGACCCGGGCCTCAATTGTTTTTGCGCCAAAGATGCCATGATCAATCCGTGTCTAAGAAGCTGTAGCCACCGACCTGCTCAGCAACAACGTTGCCATTGCTCGAGTCAAGATCTTCAACTGCTGCGCGAGTGCCATCAGCGGCAACCACGCGAACCGTCACTTGACCATCAACTCGACCATTTGCACCATCCGCTCCGGATGGCACTGCAAGTGCAACCGACGGAGGAGCGACAGAGAAGAGTTGTCCAAACGAGCTAAAGAGGCCAGTGACTTTATCTGCCAACCATTTAACTTTTTCGATGAAACCATCGAAATCGCTAACGATCCAAGCAATGCCGGCGCCGATGAGGCCAATAACCTTGGCCCACGGACCGCCTAAAGCCCAAAAAGCCTTTCCCAAGACTCCGACAGATTTCGCCAAATCGAAAATCTCTTTGCCTAAGTTAACAACTTTCAGAGCCACATTGACGGCAAACGTAGCACCGATTGCTTTCAAAATCGTGTCCACGCCGCCAAGCGTGTCAATCAATTTGGAAGCCCCTTCAAGGAAATCAAACACGCCATTGATGACGCGTTCAATATCAATCCGGTTAACGGCTTCAGCAAATTGACCAACGAACTTATCAACCCGCGTTGCAATCAATTCGTGGTTGGCAACAATGCCCGCTTGGACATGTTCGGTCATCTGAATTAGCGTCGGAGATAACCGAGCGCCAATCGAAGCGTTGACCGAAGCAACCACTTTATTAAAGATCGAAAACGTGTCGGTAAGTTTTGCCCCCGCCTTGATCGCATCATCAGAAATGACGATCCCAAGTTCGCGAGCTTTTTTCGCTGCCTGATCTAACCCCGCTGCACCATCCTGAAGAACAGGAATGAGCATCTTGGCCAAATCATCGCCAAAAGCCGCCGTCAAGATTTGCAATCGTGTCGACGTGCTTTCGTACTTTTTAACAGCTTCGGCCAACTCACGCATGACCGCCGCGCCATTACGAACCTCTCCATTAGCATCTTTTATCTTGATGCCAAGTTGGTTGAAGAGAATCGCAAGGTTTTTATTTTCACCGCGTGCAGCTTGCCCCATCGTGTAAGACAACTTAGCAAGTGCAGAGTCCATTTGTTCGGTCGACATCCCGCCAAGCTCCGCAGCCAATCGAAGTGACTGCAGCGCTCCGGTACCCACGCCAGCTCGAATGGCGGCCTTATCAATCGAGTCCGCCAACGCCGTAAAGGATTGAATCGAGCTCGAAATCGAGAACACCCCCGAGCCAACGAGAGCAGTGAGCGGGATTGCCAACTTTGAGGCTAGCTCTCCCGCACTTTGTGTGACCTTCGCGAATGAACGGTCGACGGTTTTTAGATTCTTTCGAACATCTTTCAAGACAGGAGAAAGATTGTCTACTGCGCTCAGAACCGTCTTGAGAGAGTAGGATTGGCCTGTTGCCATGCGTCTAACTCCTTCTTATGAATGCGATTGGCTTGATCGACAAGTTCAATGATTTGCGATATCTCGAGTTTCTCAACCTCAAACGGCGAGATTCTCCAATACCGCGCCACATCGAAAATAATGTCTCTCAAGCCTTGAACGCTTAGATTTCCAAATCGCCGAAAAAACCCACAATGATTGCAGTCGCGTTCATGACATCGCGAGCACACATTTGATCAAGAACAGACGGCGGTTGAATGGCCAAAGCGGCCAAGTATTCGAACACCACAGCCATATCAACTTCTCGCGTCGTCATAGAAATCGGGAAACCCAATTTCTTGATTTCAGCAAACGTCGGTTCTTTGATTTCCAAGCGCGTCACGGTATCAATGCCGTGTTGCAAATTTTTCGTCAATTCGAGAGTCGTCATTACATCCAGTCTCCGTTCGTACCTTCAAAGCGAAGCGAGACCGTACCGGCCACGCCATCGTAATCCGAATCACCAACAACAGCGGCATCCGTCAAGACATAGGTTTTGCCCGTCTTGAATTCAACCGTGACCGTCATTGCCGTATTCGTTTGGACTTTCTCCATCGGGAAGTCCGGGGTAACGTAAAACGTGCCGGAAACATACGGGATGCGTTCGGTCTCAGAGAAACCGACAACACCCGTCGCTCCGGTAATCGTTTCACGCGTCACGGTGTTAAACGGCACCGTGATAGCGTCGCTGGTAACGGCCATTTGCTCGCCGTCCAACTTGATGTAAGCAGTGCCTGCAAAAGCTCGCATGGCTCTCCTCCTTAATAGTTAAGACGGAACTGAGCAAGGACTGCGAAAATACGCAAGCCATTGACCAAGTCCGGCGGCAACAAGACATCCAAGCGATTCGGATCCGTAGCGCTACGCTCAACAATGAGGTATTGCTTGAACAAACCCGTGTTCTCAACGATGCCCAAGTTTTCAAGTTTGCGATATTGGCTGACCAATTCGGCCTTGATCGTGTTCGGGGTGACAATTGCCTGACCCGGGCCAAAGCGAGTGCCGTCAGAGGCAAGCTTGTGACGCGGGTATTTGGACGTAATTGCCGACTTCAAATCGCGAAGGATATAAGCCAACGTGTGAAGCGTTTCGCTGTCCAAGTAGCTCGTATCTGCGACGTCAAAGGCGTTCTTTTGATACGTCGTGATCGCGCGTTCGATACGAACATAACCGCCACCGAAGTAGAGCGTCGCAATGCCGTTCGTCAAAAGCGTTTGGCGTTCGGTCATCATGAAGCGACTACCTGCCGGGGCAGCGTCAACACCGATAAGCTCAAGCGTTTGCAACGGTCGAGCAGGATCAATGCTCGTCGCGCTTGCGATTTGAGCAACGGCAGCGCCCAACACCTTCGCGTTGGAGCTGACCATTTCCGGTTCAATACCGAAGACCGTAGCGTGTTGGTCGTTACGGGTGGCGCCGAAGGATTGGAGCTCAGAGACCGTGCCGCGCTTAATGCTGTACACATGGCCATAAATTTGACGAGACCAAGACCAACGGCCCGTGTCATCGTTCATGGCTTCCTTGAAGAGATTCAAGGAATCAGCATCAGAGAACGGCATGGCAATGAAGTCATATTCCTCATCACCCATTGCCTTGATGGCGGCCGTAAGGTCAGGCGTGCCGGAACCGCCCGTCATTGCCGTCACAGAAAGGTCAACGCCATAGGGAAGCTGCTCGCCTGCAGCGTAACCTTGCAGATTGAAGCCCAACGTGATGTCGTTGGTCCACAAGCCCTTGTTCTTAGCCGTAACCGTGACGGTGCCAGCGCTTGCCGATGCCGTCACCGGCAAAGACGGCTTTGCATTAATGCCGGCAGCAATCGCTTGAGCGATCGTTGCGACATCATCCTTAGCCGCCACGCCGACTTGAACACGTTCGCCATCCACATAGATGTAGATCGTGCCGGCAGATTCGGCTGCAGAAGCAACCGTGAATCGACCCGTTGCAGCAACACCGGAGGCGGGATCTTCAAGAGCAATTGCCCAGACTTCACCAAAACCGTCATTGGCACGATAGGCGTTGTTCATCGTGGCCAATTGAGAACCAAGACCGGCTTGCTCCTCACCCTTGGAACCACTCGTCAACAAAAAAGGCTTACCAGTAGTGGCAAGCCCGTTCGCAGTCTTTTGGCCAATCAAGAGCGTCTTCAAATTATTGGCGCCCGTGTTGGCCATGGAATTGTCTACCTCTGCATAGAACAAAGGCACCCGGATGTTAGCCGGGATATTGTTAAAAGAGATCGCCATTAGCTATCCTCTCCCAATTCAAATTTTGCTTTTGCTTCGATAACGCCATCGGTAGGCATCAAATCCACAGCGAGATCAATCCCTGTCAACGGGCCAAGACCGTTAAGGTCATGCCAATGACGGGTTTGAACGTCTTCAATCGGGTAAGCGACTGAGAATTCAAATTGAACGCACAAACGAGCACGGTTGAGATCAAGAATGGAATTACCTTCATAGGTAATCCACTCACTCATCTCATCCGGCGCCCATCCGGCAATCGCTGCCAAGACTTCTGCTTTGAGATCTTCGATTCGGTCGTAAGCGATAACGCCTTGCTCGTCATTCACAGTCGGGACATAGACCGCCACACCGAACGACTGTTCGACCGCCTGTTGGTAGATCGAATTGTTAACGTCGCTCGTTATGACTGACTCGCCCAACGGCAAAACAAACGCGCAAGGCATCTTGAGGTCGGTAGTCGAGTCGATGACAGTGAATTCCGCTGCACCATAGACTCGGCTCTCGAAACTCTTCGCCCACTCACGAAGCTCTGCGATGATCGGTCCTAACTTCATCGTGTTAGCACTCCAGGCTTAATTGCATCGTTTAAGGCGTTCCGGATTTCGTAGCCGTAACGCTCAACGCCGTACTGCATCGCCGCCTCGACGATCCAGTTGGCGCGAGGTTCGGCAACCTTCTTGCCTTTCCGACGCGTTCCGTGTTGTTTCTTTCCATCAATGCCCAAGCCCTTATCGGCACCCGGACCACGATGGCCGTACACAACGAAAGGCGGATAATATGTTCCGCCAAACCCTTTTGCCCGAGATGAAATCCCAACCGAGAAGCCTGACCGCGAGGGACGGTAGGAAATCGCTTTTCGAAGCTTGCCCGTATTCATGCCCGGGAGTTCACCCGGCTTGGAAACGGCACGTTTAGAGACAAGCTTGCGAGCGATCTTTTGAACCTCACGACCAACCTTGCGTTGGGTTTTCTTTAACTCTTTCCCGTCAATGTCCGAGAAAGTGAGCAGTTCATCGAACCGAATACGAAGACTTAGCGCTTGCATCGCAAATCTCCTCGCATTCAAGCATGACAAAACGATGCTCATTGTTGACGTCGGTAATCCGACGAACTCGGAAGCGGGACCCGTCGCAATCGACCTCAGTCAAATGATTGAGGTCTCGAGGGCGTGTAACGTGCGGAACATAGCGAAGCCATATCCGATGCGTCACTCGCTCTTCAATCTGTGCCATTTCCCAAAAGTATGTGCCGCCAATCACTTCGACTTTAGCCCATACCTCCGCAATGAGATCTCGCGAACGAATCAACGAGGCTTTACCCGTCGGCGCGTTCGATACGCTGTAGAGCTGAGCCCGTCGATTCAACTCACCAATAGTCGGCAAGATCATTCGAACACCCCCAGTCGATGTATTGATCTAACAACGCTTGACGAAGGACACGATTGCGAATCTCCTCATCGGTGGCGCTCCGATTCTCGTAAAGGAAGGCCACGATGATTTTGATTGCAAGCTTGATCGCCGCCGGCACCTCATCCTCAGAATTGGCAACCGGATTAAGCGTTACATCGCCGCTAACGATCGGACGGCGAATCCGCGTCTCGACGAGTTCGATGGCGGAAGCCACCAACGCCTCAATGAGAGCGTCTTCGCTGCCATGATCGACACGAAGGTAGAGCTTTACGTCCTCAAGATTTAAGAAGCTCATCAAGCAAAAGCTCCGAGTTTCCTCGGAGCAACCTCGTTTTCAGTTAGGAAATGAGCACTGATTAGAGCTCAATTAGTTGTAGGCCAACGAGCCACCAACGAAGCAGTTAACGCTTTCGATAGCGAAGGCGAGACGAGCTTCTGCACGGATCGTGACCAAGTTTTCGGTGACGTTGTTGGCGTCTTGTTCGAAGAGTTCGATCGTCGTGCCTTGACGTTCGTAAACCGTAGCGCCCATACGCGTGTCAGCAACCATGAAGCTGTTTTCCTTCACAGCGGAGCTGCTAACAACCAAGAGACCCCACGGGCGAACTGCGGAGTTGTCTTGCGTCGGGGGACCCATGAGATAAGAACCGTTCTTGTCCTTCATACCACGGATCTTGCTGAAGTCCATCGGGTTGAGATAGAGCTTGTTAGCGTTGTAGCCGTTAGCGTTGATCTTGGTTTGGCAATGACGGATGAGGTCGAGGATCGTTTCATCAGCACCGGCAGACATGCCATGGGGCGTGAATGCGCCGGCATTGAAGAAACCTTCGATGTTCGTGCCGGAGCCATTACCGTTTGCCAATTGTTCGTCGATAGCCTTTTCAAGACCGTATTGCATGCGAGCATTGATGTAAGCAGCCAATGCCGGAGCGTCAGCCATCAATTGCTTCGTGATTCGCATCCAGTGAGCGATCGTCTTGACCGTTGCGACCTTTTCTTCGAACGTGATATTGGATTCCGGCTTCGTGCCAGCTTCAGCCACCGGAGCGGCATTGTTCGTGAAGGCCACTTCGCGGAGGTAAGCCACGGAGTTGGACGTGATCGGGACGTTCGTTTCAAAGGAGTCGTAGATGCTCAACGGCATTTCCGGAGCGGCGACGATGCCACCGTTGACCGGAAGAGCAGCGCCAGCCGGCGTAGCGATAGCTGCAAAAGATGCCTTGCGCGTTGCACCCGTTGCGAAGTCCTTGTAGGACTGAGAATCAACGAATTGTTGACCGAGGGTCACAGACTTTTGGTCGGAACCCTTGTCAATGCCGTCTTGTTGCAAAGCCAAGAACTTTTGAGCCAAAGCCAATTGTTCCTTACCGAGATCGGCCATCTTTTCGTTGAGTTCCTTGACCGTTTCGGAATTTTGGTCGGCCTTGGAGATCGCTTCCGTGCACTTGGAAAGTTGCTTCTCAAGCTTTTCGGCCAACTGTTGTAACTGCAAATTATCCATTTGTTTAGACCTTTTCAGAATTGACAGAATCAAGAGCGTTCATCAAACGCTCAAAAGTTGCCGCAAGCTCATCCTGAGCTTTCAGGTCAGCATCCCGCTGACTGTCTGAGGCGATCACAGCTTTCGCCTTAGCCAACAGCCATCCCGACTGTCGCTTGGAGAGTTGAGCAGTCTCACGAAGGAAACTCTCAAAATCTCGAATACTTTCGATTCGCTCGATGCGGTCATCAACCTCGTCGGCGCTCAGGCACTGATTGATTCGTGCCTTGCCGTCGGCAGGGTTGGTCACCACCGAGATCTCAGACAACGAGATGAGATTGTGAATCTCCGTCAAGCCGTCCGAGTTTTCCACTTCATCTGCGCCACGCCAACCGATAGAGACGGAAAGACCGTCAACCGTGCCGGCTTTGACTGCGTGATAAACATCACTAGCTTGGCTTACGCCCTTAGTGATTTCGCCTTCGACCCAAAGGCCGATATCGTCTTCACGAAGCTCGGTCCACTTGCCGATCGGCACGGTCCACGATTCGTGATTGAAGAACATCTTCGGCTGCACTCCACTCTCAATCAACTTGGAGTAGGCGCCCTTCTTAATTGCAAAACCGTAGTAGTTCGGGTTGTCAAACACAGTCGCATAGCCACTGATTTTCCACCCGCTATCCGTTTCGGTCGCTTGCAATTGCGCGACATTCAAGGGTGTCGACAGTTGCTTGGTCGTCATTGTTTGACCTCCGTAATTGGTGTTTGACTCGACTCTTCTTTGAGCTGACCAAGCATCTCTAAAGGAGCCAAGTTGGTTTGCGCAGTTAACTGGTCACCGCCTTCCATCGGTTCATCGTTCTCAAGCTGACGGACTTCGTTGCGAGTCTTAAAGCCGTTTTGAACCGCCGTCGCGTAGGCTAAATAACGTTCCTGAATAGAACCACGAAGCAACGCGTCGAAATTGAATTCAACCGTGTAGTCGATTCGCTCGCGAGGAGTCAGAACCCGAGCACTCAATGCTTGCTCGATGTTTCGAAGCAAGGGATTGAGCGTGAGTTTGTAGAACCCCGCCATGATTTCAGCGATACCCGAGCCCCAAGTGGTTTGCCCGGATGCACCGATCATGACCGGAGGAACACCGAACCAACGGCATACCTCCTCAGTCGAGAATTTACGAGTTTCCAAAAGCTGCGAGGCCTCCGGAGAGAGACTGACACTTTGGAACTTCATGTCAGCTTCAAGGACCATCAGCTTCGAAACACCGCCGGAGCTGAAGTTCTCTAAGCTTCGACGAATGTTCTCGCGTTGCTCGGGCTTCAAAACGTGGTCAACGGTCACCACCCCGCTCGTCTTGCCAAAGGCTTGAGCGTTCGCGGTGGCGAACCGTTGCGTGTCGATTGCTTCGGCAACACTCGCCGACATAAATTCGAGCTTGGAAAAGCCAACGACGCCGGTGCCGATGTCTTTGATGTGAAGAATGTTGTCTCGATTGAGATAGAACTCTTCGCCATCCTTCTTGTACTTGTAGACGACTTTGCCGTCCATCAAGAACACAGACATCTGATCGGATGCCATCGGCCAAAGCGAAACCAAGTCGCCTTGCGAGTCACGAACGATTTGAGCGTAAGCGTTGCCACGCAGCATGAGCTGCAGAATCATTGCTTGCCAAAAGTCCGAAGCCGTCATCACATCATTCGGGCGATCATGCAAGACCATCCAAAGACGAGACGAGCGATCGACTCGACGTTGGCCTTCGCCTAAGTTCCGGTAGACCATGAGCGGAAGGCTTGCAACGACTCCTGCAATCAAACGCGAGCACGCATACACGGCAGGCACTTGTAGAGCGGTATCGCTTGATGTCACTCGGGCATTGGTTGACCAAGGCACCGTGACCTGTTGACCGTCACGGTCAGCCAGAGCGCCGAGGTTAGAAACCCAAGTGGCGATTCTCGAGATTAACTTAGAAGCCATTACTAACTCACAATCATGTTTGCGGCGAAATCGTCAAAGTTTCCTTCAGACTCCTGAGCTGAAAGAATCATCGCCAACCCAAAAATTAGTGCGACCACGCCGTCGATTTTGTTTTCCTTGCGCTCTTTGCGCGGAAATATATTGTCCTTTGCATCAACCTTGGCCACCACGTTGCTCATCATCCAAGTGAGAACAGGATCGCCGTTGTGGACAATCCTGTTATCAAGGACGAGAGCCTCAAGTGTCTTCATCGGATCCGACAGATTGGCAACCGTGTTCCGGTATTCAATCATCGGTGCTCCGTCATTCGATAAAGCCACCGCCATTTGCGTCGCTTGCCACGGGTCGTAAGCGATCGCGGAGAGTTCATATTGACTGAGGTCTTCCCGGATATCCTCTTCAACGAGATTCAAATCCGTCATCGCTCCGTCAGTTTGAACAATTCGACCCTCATCAACCCAACCTTGATATTGGCTGTTCTTCGAAGCCAAGACCGCTGCTTCCGGCAAGTAATAGCGACCAAAGACCGCATACTTGTCGCGACCGTCACGACGGCAAGGGAAAATCAACATCCGAGCAACGATGTCGTTTTTGGCTGCCAAGTCCAAACCCATCACGGCGGACTGATTCACAAAGTCCTCCAAGATGAGCGATGGGTCTTTGCATTTTTCCCACGCCACCATATCCATCCAAGGCGAGCCGGCGTTACACCAAACATTCAAGTGCTTGGTCTTGTAGTTCGCTTGCGATGAGGCAGTAACTAAAGCTGCTTTCAACTTGTCACGCATCGTGACCGGATTGACCGAGACGCCCCAATTGGGATTGGCCTTGATCTGCGCAGCCTCCGTTGCCCAATCGTCATCCTCGTCGATCGTGTAAACGATGCCGAACTGACTGTCATCCGCCTCCATTCCGGAGAGAACTTTGAGAACGTAACCGCGCACCTCGTAACAGATGCCGTCAAGTTGTGTGCCGGCGGTCGTAATCACCCACAACAACGGATTGAGACGTTTGCCGAGCGAGGTTTCCACCACGTCGAACACGGCTCGAGTTCTGTGTGCGTGCAATTCGTCAATACAGGCGAAGTGCGTATTAAGACCGTCAAGGGTTGAGTCTTTTGAAGACTGCGGCTTAAAGGTCGAGTTGGTTTTGGGGACCGACAGGGCCTTGTCGCCGACTGTGATTCCGAAGTGTTTGCACAAGCCGGAATCTTGTTTGACCATTTGACTCGCATCGTTAAACACGATTCGAGCTTGGTCTCGAGTGGTTGCGAAGGAATAAACCTCTGCACCCAACTCGCCATCAGCCAAAAGGCAGTAAAGCGCTACACCGGAAGAGAGGCACGACTTACCGTTACCTCGAGGGACCTCGATGTAGACCTTACGGAAGCGACGAGTCCCGTCGGACTTCCAACGCCAACCGAAGACCGTGGTCAAGATAAAGATCTGCCACGGCTCCAGGCGAATGCGCTGTCTGGCCAATGCGCCTTTCGTGTGTTGTAACAGTTCGATGAACTGACACACTCGACGAGCTTTTTCCTCGTCGAAATAAAAAGCGCCAGACTCGCCGAACCGTTCAAGGTCGTCAAGCTGACGCTTACAACACTGCTTAACAAACTTACAGGCAGGAACAGTTCCTGCAAGAACGTCTTTGATGTAGCGATTGGCTACAGCCAAATAGTCCTTAGAAGTTTGCGAAGCGCGTGTCATTATTCTCGTCCTCAGGCGCGTGCACACGCGCGCGCGAGACCGGAGTGAATCCGAGCTCCTTTTCGATCGCCAAGAGGATCTGTTGAATCTTGATCATCGCATTGAACTTGCCCGTGACTTTCGTGTCATCGAGCACGCTCACGACGCCTTCATCTTCAACTTCTCGAGCGACCTTTCGGTAGAGCGCATAATTGCGACACCATCGCTCAAGTACTGATAAATCAAGGACTGAGAGGATTCCGGGCGGTGTATTTTCGACCGCTAACTTCCATGCATCCTTCGCCTCTTGCCTCAATCCTGTCGGCGGTTCAGGGCTTAACTGTTTGTCAACGACTGGCAGCCTTGCCTTGCGACTTGGCTGAGCCGTTCCGGACAATTGTTTTTCTTTTTCTGTTTTTCTTGGTCTAGCCATGGGGTGTGACTCCGAAAACTTCACGAATTGCACGCGAAAAAATTTCACTAGGGGCGCGGTGTCGAAGGCTTTCGGTTTTTACTTTTTACTCCCCCTCGGGGGTAAACAATCCCTTACACAAGTCAGCTCGAGCGCGTCCTTGATTGCAACTACGACAGCAACATCTTAAGTTCTGACGGTTATGCAATCCCCCTTTGCGAATCGGGATGATGTGGTCTAGCTCCGGTGAGGCATCTTCCAATTTCCCTCGAAGCTCTTTGGGGGTTTCAACTCCACAAAGGCTGCACTTCCACTCATCTCGCTCG
>JAEIGA010010172.1_pt1 | contig 14250 bp, 16 predicted proteins | sample 9270691 | NCBI WGS metagenome assembly JAEIGA01 (sample SAMN17057246, study PRJNA624740) | gut metagenome | biome: biome; isolation source: fecal sample | host: Bos grunniens | place: China: Xizang | collected 2019 | reverse complement strand
GATAACACCCCATCATAATAATGTAAGTATTATGTTCTAAAACTGTATTATCCACAAATCAAATTGATATATTATGTCAAATAATATACAGATTATACCATAAATGTGCATTATTGTGACTGAGCAAATGAATTATTTCTTAATGTATAATAAATGCAGTGATCAGAACGGAGGTTAAACATATGGCTTATTATGACCTTACGGTGACATTGGAACGGCCTAGCCTTGATGTGGTAGCAGATTATGCTGCATCATTAGGAAATTCCGGGTTATATATTGAGGATCTTTCTGACATAGAAAGTATCCTTGGCTATTCCTCTGAGTTTGATTACATAGATGACAGCCTGCTTAACGATGATAAAAAGGCAGCCGTGATACATATGTACCCGTCGAACGAAAAAGAAGCAAAAGACATGAAAGAATCTCTCAGCAGATTCTGTTCCGAAAAAAATATTCCTGCAAAGATATTGCTTGAAGAGAAAAAAGAGGAAAACTGGGAGACGAGCTGGCAGGAACGGTATGAAAAGGTAACTGCCGGGGAGTTCGAAGTGCTTCCATATTGGGAAGAATCTTCGGGTTCAGGGCTCATACCGCTTCGGATAGATACGACAGAGGCATACGGATCCGGACAGAGCGTTAATACACAGCTTTGTCTTGAAGCTATATCGGATATCGATGTGAATGCTATGAAAGTACTCGACATGGGTACAGGAACAGGGATCCTTGGAATTGCTGCTCTTCTCGCAGGTGCTGACAGTGTACTGGGATTGGACATAGATCCGTATTCCATAGAGAACTCTCAGGATAATGCTGACAACAACGATGTGGGTGACAGATTTGAATCCAGAATGCGCACATCCAGAACCACTGACAGACTGGAAGCAAATTATGATGCAGTCTTCGCTCATATAACCGCTGATGTCATCATTGAAGATGCGGAATTGTATTACCGCATTTTGAAGGATGGTGGATTGTTCCTCGGCGGCGGTATCGTATCAGATAGAAAAAGCGAGGTCGTTTCTGAACTGGAGAAAATAGGGTTCGGAGATTTTGCTTTTTACGAGCGTGAGGAATGGGTAACGCTTGTGTGCAGAAAAATGCATGAATAGGAGAGGGAAATGGCTATTCCGGATAAATATATGAATTGTTTTGCGGACGGGAGTCTTCGGCCTTCTTTCCTCATGGGACTTTCAGTTGAGAAACAGCATGAGATAATGGACAAAGCTGTCTGGAGATCTTACACAAAAGGAAGCTATCTTTTTGCTCAGCAGGAACCGGTTGACGGCATTTACATCATACTCAGCGGAAGAGTCAAGCTCAGTACCTGGGACAGTGAAGGAAGGGAGCAGATCATCGGTATATTCTCGGACTCAGATACTATCTGGGAAGGGATATTCATGGACGGGAGCAGATACCCATATAATGCTGTCTGCCTTACGGACGTAGATTGCTGCAAGCTTTTTATAAAAGATCTTGAGAACGTGATGGAGGAACCTTCAGTTTCCTTAAAGATAATCGCGCTGCTCAGCAGAAAACTCCACGATGCCAATGAGAGAGTGCTTCTGCTTTCGACGAGTTCTCCGAAAGCACGCCTGGCTGGGTTTCTTTTATTCAGGAGCAGGCATACAAGCAGTGATACCGTAGTGCTTCGCCTCGATGATATAGCGGCAAGTATACAGTTAAGACCGGAAACAGTCAGCCGAAGGATAAGGGAGATGGAGAAAGAAGGTCTGCTGGAGAAGGTCGGGCAGAGCAGTATTCGGATCACTGATAGACCGAAACTTGAAGCGATATACGCAGCTGGATAGTGAAAAAGCCTGGCAACAGGCTTTTATTTTGTGCAAATTTGATTATAATCAATTTTTGTAGATGCGGATACAGGTATCATATCTATGGCAAACAAAAGCGATAACCGGAGGTTAACTGAATGCTTGAGCTTAAAAACATATCTTTTGGAGTGGATGATACTGAAGGCGCGAAGGAGATCATCCGCGATATCAGTTTCGAAGTTCCTACAAATAAAATGGTTGTGATCACGGGACCCAACGGAGGAGGAAAGTCCACGCTGGCTAAACTCATCGCAGGAATAGAGTGGCCAAGTGAAGGAAAGATCTTTTTCGAGGGAACAGATATCACAAATATGCCTGTCACTGAGAGAGCTAAGCTTGGAATAGGCTACGCGTTTCAGACACCTATTAAGTTCAAAGGGATACAGGTTCTCGATCTTATACGTATAGCATCAGGCAAGAAGATCCCGATGGCTGAAGCGTGTGAATATCTGTCTGCCGTAGGTCTTTGTGCAAAGGACTATATAGGCAGAGAGGTAAACGCCAGCCTGTCAGGAGGAGAGCTAAAAAGGATCGAGATCGCCACAGTACTGGCAAAGGGGTCCAAACTGTCTATCTTTGATGAGCCGGAAGCAGGAATAGATCTCTGGAGCTTCCAGAACTTGATTGAAGTTTTTGAGAAGATGCGTGCGCATATAAAGGACAGTTCAATCGTGATAATCTCACATCAGGAAAGAATCCTGAACATTGCCGATGAGATAATCGTCCTGAAGGACGGGAAACTTGTTTCCAGAGGACCTAAGGAAGAGATCCTCCCCAGTCTGATCGGTACATCATCTGCAGTCGGTGCCTGCAGGATGATAGAGCAATAAGAAAGGAGCGGATAATATGGTACAGCTTGACGAGATCCAAAAGAGGATACTGAGAGAAGTTGCTGATCATCATCAGATTCCTGAAGGAGCATATAATATCCGTTCAGACGGAAAGTCTATCGGAAGAGAATCAACTGAGAACATAGAGATCATCCCAAGGGAGGATGGCAAAGGACTGACGATAAAGATCAAACCGGGTACTAAACGCGAGAGCGTTCATATCCCTGTCGTAATGACCAAATCCGGTCTGACAGAAGTGGTTTATAATGATTTTGAGATTGGTGATGATGCGGATGTGATCATTGTAGCCGGATGCGGAATTGATAACTGCGGGCCAAAAGATTCACAGCATGACGGGATCCACAGGTTCCATGTAGGTAAAAGAGCGAAAGTCAAATATGTCGAAAAGCATTATGGATCCGGAGACGGTGCTGGCAAAAGGATACTGAACCCTGTAACTGAAGTGACTATGGATGAAGACAGCTACATGGAAATGGAGATGGTCCAGATCAAAGGCGTAAACGATACTGACAGAAAATCAACTGCAGATCTTGCAAAGGGAGCTAAGCTGGTTGTCCGCGAGCGTCTGATGACTCATGATGATCAAAGGGCGATAAGCAGTTATCTTGTCAATCTAAACGGCGAAGGGTCCAGTGCTGATGTCGTATCAAGGTCCGTAGCTCGTGACGATTCATATCAGGAGTTCGCTGCAAAGATCGTCGGAAACGCTCCGTGCAACGGACACACAGAGTGTGATTCGATAATTATGGACAACGGTAGGATCCTTGCTATCCCCGGTCTTGAAGCGAATGACCTGGATGCGGCTCTGGTACACGAAGCAGCTATAGGAAAGATCGCAGGTGAGCAGATCATGAAGCTTATGACTCTCGGCCTCACAGAACTTGAAGCAGAAGAGCAGATAATCAACGGTTTCCTGCGTTAGGAGGTATCCCATGGAAAAGAATAACAAAACGGTTTTTGTGACCGGAGAGGATGTCATTACTGAACTGATAACAAGATATCCCGAAGCAGAAAAAGTGCTTCTGGATGCAGGTATGCATTGCCTAGGATGTTTCAGTGCCGGTTTTGAGACCTTGAGAGAGGCATGCCTGGTACACGGACTGGATCCTGTTGAGATCCTGGAGAAAGTCAACAGCACACTGGAAGCTGCCAGAAGCTGAAAGATAATCAATAATGAAAACAGATCCCTGAAGCAACATTTCGGAGATCTGTTTTATATTGCAGGATGCGCGAGAAACTGTGATAATGGTAACGTGATATTTTGCGGTTTTGAGGCAAAACACAGGAGAGGAATCAGTTCATGGTACAGATCAGAAATGATAATCTGGATCTTACTGCCATCGCGGACAGCGGACAATGTTTCCGCTGGGCAAGGACAGAAACAGGGTATAGGATCATCGCTTTCGGAAAGGTCCTCCACATAAGCGAGAAAGATAATAATATAATTCTCGATTGTTCTGAAACAGAGTTCAATGAAGTGTGGAAGGATTATCTCGATTTAGATACAGATTACTCATATATCATCGGCTGTATACCCGAGACGGATATGTATCTGAAAGCTGCAGCAGAGTGCGGTTCCGGGATCCGTATCTTACGGCAGGATCCGTGGGAGACCCTCATAACGTTCATAATATCTCAGAGGAAAAACATTCCTGCTATCAAGCAGGCAGTAGAAAAAATATGTGCTGCTGCCGGAAAGCTTATCTGCGAAGAGAATGGTGATAGACTATATGCGTTTCCTTCTCCGGACGAACTCGCTTCTCTCTCGCTTGAGGATCTTACAAAATGCAGTTTAGGGTACAGAGCTAAATACATTCAGGCGACTGCAGATGCATTTGCAAACGGAGGAGCCAGTACGGAGACATTGTCACATCTTTCAGATGATGAGCTGTTCAGTGCTTTGTGCAGCTTTTACGGTGTAGGAAAGAAAGTAGCTCTGTGCACAATGCTTTTCGGTTTCCATAGAATGGATTCATTCCCTGTTGATGTTTGGATGAACCGTGTAGCTGAAAACAGATACTCAGGTGAGATACCTATGGAACACTATTCGCCATGGGGCGGAGTCATGCAGCAATATATGTTTGCATATGAACGAAAACTTGCTTTAGACAGCAAATGATAAATGGGGGATAAAATGAGAAAGTTCATCAGCGGTTTTTTCTGCTTAATACTGTGTATTGTTCTTACAGCTTCTCTTGTGTCATCTGCCTGCGTTCTGGGCTTGACCCAGATGCTGGAAGAAGAAAATCTGGATGATATTTTAAAGGCTGTCTCGCCGAGCACTAAAGTGTTTGGATATGAAAGAGCAGAGTCGGAAGAGAGGATCTCCTTTGGCGATGCGCTTCGTGCTAATCTGCCTCTTCAGAATGTCTCTCTGCTGAATCTGTACAGTGATGTTGCCAGAACTCTTACTGAAGCCGGTATCGAGGCTATAGAGGGCTATGTGGCAACTGAATCAGCAATAAAAGATTTCTCAAAGCTTGCTGATGCATTTACAGAAGGGTATATCGCAAAAGGCAAAGAGATGGGTGTGCTCAGCGGATATGTTACATACAGAAGCATGTATGGGATAGAGAGAGAACCGAAGGAAGAATATGCACGCCAAACTATTCAGAAGCGCGTAGAGAATGATATAAAGCAGCTCGCTGAAGATGAGACAGTTTTCGGAAAGCTGAGCCTTGACGGTGAAAATGTCATCTGTTATACCCCGCTTGCAGGAGAAAAAGCTGCAGAAGCAGAGAATGCGATCTATACTTCTGTGGAAACCTGGTATGACGGAATGTATAGGGAATATATAAAGGGTATCCTGAACTATATCCTGAAAGGTGAGGATGATCTTTCAGGAAAAGGCAAGATCGTTTCTGAGGATGATATCGCCAATCTGTTCATCACTGTTGCAAACAACAACGGGATCGGAGGTAAAGATCTTGAGAGCCCTGCGGCGAAACAGGAGATTTCGAAACAGATAAAGGACTATGTTCTTCCCAGGCTTCAGCACGTTATCTCTAATCCGTACTCAGCATGGGTAGATGACGGGGTCGTGACCGGAATGCGGGTAACGAGAACCATTTTTAATATGGACCCCAGAATTCCGCTTGGCATACTGTGCGGTGGGATCCTGATTCTTATGATACTGATCGGCAGAAAAATGGGGCTTGGATTCGGCTGTTTCTCCGCCTTCCTTGCGAGTGCTGTGATGCTGGCTGCGCCTCTTTTCAGACAGCGCACTATGGATGAATTGAATAAGAATCTGCCTCAGGAGATACTTGATCTTGGCATAACAGAAACGGTGCTTGATCAGTTCATGGGCTTTATGACTAAATATGGTCTGTACTGTCTGGCGCTCGCAGGTATTTTGCTTGTGATCCGGCTGATAGTTCAGCTGATCTCAAAGAGAACAAAAGCAGTTCCTGCGACTGAAGTAACTGAACAGAATATTTCGACTGGGGAAAACAATCTGTAAGGAAAAAACGATGAAATCAATCAAAAAGATCCTTTCAATTTTACTTTTGGTATGTATCATGCTTACGGCTGTATCCTGCGGCAAGGCTGATCCGGTGCCGGATCCTGTTCCGGATGACGGACAGGTTGATCCTCAGCCATCAGAATATGAAGAAACAGTCAAAGTCGCTGACCTTGAGACTATCCATGAAACTGAATTCGGCGGAGTATATCTGAAGATGACTATCGACGAATTCAACAGCAAAGGATTCAAATACGGCGACAGCGTTGATATAGAATTCTCAAACGGATACAAGCTTGAAGATATCCCGTATTATAACGGCTATTATGTGGATGCCGGTGAAGCCCTGCTTATCGCATATCCCGGTTATGACTATATCAAAGCAGCTATAAATTACGGAGATGATCTTTGGGAAAGAGCCGGCTTAAAAGCAGTCCTTCTTGGTGTGAAAGAGGAAAGACTATGGTCTTTGGCTTCACTTGACGAGCACTCCACTGCAACAGTGATACTCAGACAAAGCGGCAAATATCTGGATAATCAGGAAGCAAGGGATATCCACTATTCGGATGACAGGAGCAAATATCCGAGCGATACGGTTTTTGCCAATTTCAGAAATATGACTGTCGGAGATCTTAAGCAGGGAGCTGTTTATCGGTCAGCCTCGCCTTGCGATAACCAGCACAACCGCGCAACATATGTGAATGATCTCATTCAGGAAGCCGGGGTCGGTGCGATCCTCAATCTGTCAGACAATGTGGAGAAGATAGAAAAGTATATAGCTCAGGAAGACTTCAGCTGCCCGTATTTCCTTGAGCTGTATAAGAATGGGAATGTTGTCCCGATTTCACTCAACATGAACTATCTGTCCGAAGAATTCGCCGCTAAGATTGCAAACGGCTTCATTGAGCTGTCAGAAAAAGACGGACCGTATCTGGTTCACTGTACAGAAGGTAAGGACAGGACCGGTTTTGTCTGCATGATCATTGAGGCACTGGCAGGTGCTGATTACCAGGAGATAGTCGATGATTACATGCTGACATACGATAATTACTATAAGATCAATCTGGAAAAAGACCCTGGAAAATATAAGACAATAAAAGAAAAAAACATCGATGCGATGCTAAGTTTCCTTGTAAATGACGGTTCTGACATTGCTACAGCAGATCTTTCATACTATGCCAGAGGATATCTCAAAGAGGCTGGTATGACAGACGAGCAGATCGACAGATTCCTCAGCAGGATCACAGACTGACACATTGGATTCTTGGATGTTTGGAAAGAAGGATAGTATGGATAAGAAAAGCATCACTATTATCGGAGGAGCTGCTGTAACAGCTGCGGCTACTGCCGGCGCAGCGCTCTGGGGCTTAAGACGGTTTATCCCCAAGGCAAAGTCGTTCAGTAACAAAGCATATAAGATAGATACAACTGTTCTTACAGTCGGAGCAGGAGATCACACGATCTATGGAGAACTAATGCGTCCAAAGGGAGAGAAGGGACCTCTTCCTACTGTTATCTGCTGTCACGGATTCGGATCGAGCTATCAGTTCTGCAAGATGACTATGGCCAGATGTTTTGCTCTGAGCGGACTGCAGGCTTATGTTTTCGATTTCCACGGCGGAAATCTCAGAAGCAGGTCTGGCGGGAAGATGACGAATATGTCCATTTTCACAGAGAGGGAAGATCTGAACTATGTACTGGATGCTGTTGCCTCGCTTCCTGAAGTGGACAAAGACAACCTGTTCCTCCTGGGAGAAAGTCAGGGAGGCTGTGTCAGCGCCATTACTGCCCCTTATCATATGGATCAGATAAAGGCAATGGTGCTGTACTATCCTGCATTCTGCATACCTGAGGATGCGCAGAAACGCCATGCTTCAGTCGATGAGATCCCTGCAACGGAAAAAGTGTTTGGTATGCGTGTCGGCAAAGTCTACAGTGAGAAGCTGATGGACTACGATGTTTTCGCTGAGATCGCCGGATTTGATAAACCAGTTCTTATCATCCACGGCGATGCTGACAAAGTTGTCCCTATCGAATACGGGAAACGAGCCGAAGAAGTCTATAATGATGTTGAATTCATCACCATGGAGAATGAAGACCATGGTTTCAGTGCCAAAGGAAAGCTTGTAGCGGCCGAACAGAGTTATAAATTCATAATCGATCATATGAACTGAACTTTAACAAAAAAATACCCTGTATGGTATGCAGTTACCATACAGGGTTTTCTTTATAAATGCTATCAGTGATCTTCCATCTGGTTCAGGATACTCAGTCCTTCTCTGACATAATCTGAGACTGAATCGAGTTTCAGACTCATGAGTTCCGGAAGAATATAGTTGATGTCGGCAGTTCTGTAACCCAATTCTCTGAGTGCGAGAGCAGCGTCTTCTACCATGAGGTTAGCTGCTACAACAGATTCCATCTCATACGGTTTGATTGGCTTGAATGTATAAGAACTGGACATCTTTATTCTGTTCTGGAACTGGAGAGCAAACTCATATACGTCATCGATCTTGGAGAGATCAGTATGCTCAAAGATGTCACGGGTGAATTTCACTGAATAGATATACTGATCTACCAGCTCACCGTCTTTGTCGCGTACAGTTGTAAAACCTGAGAATACGACCATATTGATATATGAAGAGACATTAAAGAAATTAGCGCTGAGGAATATAGCAAGGCTCATTACCGTGCGGGCATATTCTTCTTTGAGCTGCGCATTTGTCTTCTTTTTATATATTAGCTTTAAGTCTTTAATCGTCGGATAGTTCGTATTCACGTTCTCGATCTCGGGAAGATCAAGGTCAACATACAGAGCATCATCTTCCAGCTCGTAATTGGCACGCAGATCATATGCAAGATCCAGATTGCCCATGAATGAACCGACAAAGTTCTCAATTGTGTCTTCATCGCCTTCCATGGCGTATCTGTACAATTCTGTACTTGCAGGCGACTCAAGACTGGCCACATATTCTGCAAACTGTTCTTTGGTCATGACCGGGTCAGCGTATTTATGGATGTTGACCTTAGCCTCATGATTCTGCGCATATGTCTCAACGACCTTTTCAGGAGTTACTGTCTCTCTTGAAGTGATCGTGACAGGAGGTGTAGGACCGGGTTTTGCATAGAACTGAGGTTTCTCAGGAGCAGCCGAAGAAGCGGCAGAAGGAACTAATACTTCTGCACTGTTCGCGGGCTTGTATTCCTTATCTTTTTTGCTGCCTGGAGCACCGGACAGTTTCTTCCTGTAAGAGATGCCTGTGCCGTTGACACCTACCAGTGCAGGGCTAAGATTAAGGAACGTACCTCTGGATCCAACATTTATAGATGCACCGCGCGGGCCGACGCTAGCGCTTACCCCGCTTTTTGAAAAGTTAAGACGGAGGTATTTTCCAAGTCTTACAGATTTTGAAAAACGAATTCCCATATATTATCTCCTTTTGATTGACTTTAGTTTAATTGGCTTCCCGATGTGACAGGGATGACAGCTCCATTGAGATACGGAGCGTCACCTGAGAGCAGGAGCTTGAGTATAGGTACCAGATCTTCCGGCTGCGCATTCCTTCCAAGAGGACTCTTCTGAGCTTCCTGCTCAACAGTGAATGCAGGAAGATTGCTTACAAATGAGGTCTCTACCATGGAAGGCGCGATCGCGTTAACTGTAATACCCTTTGAAGCATATTCTACAGCCAAAGACCTAACTAGTCCATATAATGCGTATTTGCTGCTGACATAAGGGGCGAGGAATTTCGGAGGAGCCCCAAAACAATAGGATGTGAGTATCGCGGCTACCTGGCCTCCGCCGTTCTTAGCCATCTTGGGAAGAAAGGCCTGAAAGACACGGAAAGCAGCATAATATCCGACCATGAATGTTTTTTCCAGCTGATCGTCCGTGATCTTGGCATACTTGGTCGGGACAGCGGGAAGAGAGGGAAGAAACAAAATTTTTCCGATTTCGCTGTTTAATGAGCTGACTTCTTCGATAAAACTCTCGATTCCTTCTTTGGTGGAAAAGTCACCATAGACTTTGCGGATATCTGCAGCAGTCTCGCAAGAGTCAAGCAATTCTGCCTTCTTGCAGACATGAGCGATCACAGGTCCATTCCATTCCTTAAGGAAGGCAATGCCTATATCACTGTCTGCTCCAAGCAACAATAGTGTTTTCTGTTCCATGTATACCTCACTCACTCACAAGGGCAGTATATTTTCCGCTGTTCACCAGTTTACCGTCCTGATTGCGGATCTTCACCTCGACAACTATCTGAGCAGGGAACACAGTGTGCTGTATTACTGTCCCTGTAACTGTAAGTTTGTCACCGATGTAGACCGGTTTTCTGAACTTTGTCTCCATCTGCTGAAGAAGACAGTATTTTCCGGGAAGATACATACCTGCCATCGTTGAATATAGACTTGCAGTCAGCATTCCGTACACAACCGTGCCCGGATGTCCTAAAGTGACTGCATAATCAGGATCTGTATGAAGCGGGTTGTAGTCGCCTGAGATTTTTCCGAAGGCATCGACCATTTCCTGAGTCACAGTATGCTCGAAGGTCTCAGTCATACCTACGGACAGGTCTGTTATCTTATACTTATTCATTTTTCTCAGCCAGTTTCTTTTCTATGAGGTCAAGTGTATCACCGACGTCTTTCAGATCGGACACATCGTCCAATGAGAACTGGATCCCGAACTCATCCTGGATAGCAACGAGAATATTGATCTGCTCGAGTGAATCCCAGTCCTCAACGTCGTCAGAACATGTAGACTCGGTAACTTCCAGCTCGTCATCGTCAAAGATATCCCTCAGGATCCCGGCGACAGTTGTCAGCAACTCTTCTCTTGTCATAAAAAGCCTCCTAATTGTTGTAGGAAAAAATTTATCATCTATCTAAGTGAAAGTCAAACATTGCGGTCTTCGCCGCGGAACTCTTCACGGGTGATCTCTCTGGTTTTATCTTCGGTCTCACCGGTTATACCATTATATTTATAATCTACATTATAATAATGCTTTTCCATGGGATCCTGTCTGCTCTTTTTCCAGACAAGGTAAAACATGTATCCTCCCATGGCAAATGCGAAGACGAAAGTAAGGATGAAAAACAGTATTGTCAATCTTGCAGAGAGAAAGAAGGGTGACACGATTGCCAGGACACAGAACACAGCGAAAAGGCAAGCCAATATTTTTATCGTGCGGTCTTCCTGAGGTGTAGCCTTATATGTTCCTTCTGCGTGGAATTCTTTTCCGACTCTTCTTTCAAACAATGTTTTTTTCATTTTTTCTTACCTTGAAATAATCGATTATTCTCAATATATTATAGTATACAATAACGTAAATGTAACGATGGAGGATATATGGCTTTTTCCGGGAATCTGTTTGAGACTTTCTGCAGCGAATACCAGGATCTGCTTGGATCTGATCGCCGTTCTTTATCGATGGTCGATGACCTTCAGTACGCTCTTGAGCTTCAGAAAAAGCGGCTCGAGAGCAAAGGCCTGAGGATGGAATGCGAGATCACGCCGAGGGGACATTTTCCGCATGGTGAGATCTCGAGAGAATGGTCGGATGCGATGTTTCACAGCCATATGGATATCAGATCCTGCAACTGGAAAAGGACGATATTTGAGGGATCCAAGAAGGTGTTTCAGGACAGCCAGGATAAGTTGCTCTATACCACAGCCACGGATCTTATCTCGGGAGCAAGAAACATAGAAAACGAGAACTACACCTGTCCCAACTGCGGGAACGTCACCACGATAGGGAAGCTTAGAGAGGGGTGTCCTTACTGCGGAACTCATTTTGAGCTTCAGGATCTTTATCCGCGTGTAGGCGGTTTCTATTATGTGAAGGAGATCGGGGGGACAGAGCAGGAGGTCAAAAAAGACGTCTTTCGATATATGATCCCCTGTGCAGCTGTACTCGGAGTATTGGGATTGATAGTATCGCTGTTCAGCAACGAAGAGCATACGGTACTATGGATTTTATCTTTATTGTTCTTTACAGCTTTCTCTGCTGGAGCAGGAGCAGTGCTTGGCTATTTCCTGTGGGCATCACTAAAGCTCAGCACCATCTTCTATGAAGCGTTTCGAGCTCTGCAGCTCCTTCCCGGAGTTATGAGGTCAAAGAAGAGATATGAAAATGAGCTCAAAAACAGCGCTCCGGATTTTTCCTTCGACTATTTTGTGAATAAGGTAGGCACTCTTGCAAAGATGCTGGTGTTCTCAGAAAACCCTGCCGCGCTGCCGGTGTGTGTCGGTGACCATATCGATAACCCTTACAGTGATGTGGTCGATGCTCTTTTCCGAGGTCCGGTCATAATCAGGTCATTTAAAAAAGATGGCAATTACTGTCATATAAAAGCGGATGCGGAATTTGATCTTCTGTATAAAGCCAAACTGGGATTTGTCAACCGCAGGCGGTATGTAACGATGTCCCTGTCAAGAGATATGACACAGCCTCTGAGAAAGTATTATTCTGTCAAAAAGGTTTCATGCCGCAACTGCGGAGGCAGCTTTGATGCTTCAAGACATGATCACTGTCCTTTCTGCGGGACTGAATACGATATCAGAAAAGAGGACTGGTTTGTCACTGGATTAAGCTGAAACGATCGCAAAACGGACACAAATTACAGCAGCTGCAGGAGAAAAAACTGCAGCTGTTTTTAGTTGTCGGGGAGCACAAATGATTTGAAAAATTCAAGAGGAATTTTGCATTTTTGGAAACTTTGTCATGTTGCGATAAAAAGTAAAACGGATTCTGTGCAAAACGCAAAATGTTGTGTTTTTTTGTAGTTTTATATTGTGTTTGACCACAAGATGTAGTAGTATGATTGCAATCGGGATACACCGATCATTTTTTAGGTGCGCCTGAAAAAGGAGTATTGCGTGAAGATAGCAGGTCTACAAAAACTAACCTTGCTGGACTTCCCTGAGAGAGTTGCCTGTACCGTGTTTACAGCAGGATGCAATTTCCGCTGTCCGTTCTGCCACAACGCAGAATTGGTACAGGGACATATCGGGGAAGAGTTTATGAGCGAGGAAGAATTCTTTAAATTCCTCTCTAAACGTCAGGGGATCCTTGACGGTGTCGCTGTCACAGGCGGTGAACCTCTTCTTCAGCCTGGTATCGACACTTTCCTTGAGAAGATCAAGGAACTGGGATTTCAGACCAAGCTCGATCACAACGGCAGCAGACCGGAGATACTGAAAGACCTGATCGAGAGAAAACTTGTGGATTATGTCGCTGTAGATATCAAGAACTGCAAGGAGAAATATCCTCTTACAGCAGACTGCAGCTGGTCGTTCCTGAGTAAGGTCGAAGAAACAGTAGAATTGCTTAAACAGGGTCTTGTACCGTATGAGTTCCGTACCACGGTAGTCAAAGAATTCCATGAAAAAGAGGATTTTGAATCTATCGGTGAATGGATTAAGGGAGCAGACAAATACTTCTTACAGCAGTTTGAGGACAGCGGAGAGCTCATTGAGGAAGGTTGGTCCGCTGCTTCAAAAGAAGAAATGCAATCGTTTTTGGAAACAGTCCGGCCGTATGTAAAATATGCGGCATTGCGCGGAGTTAAATAGACAACTAATGAGGAGATAGAAAATGTATCAGGTATTAAAGAGAGACGGTAAAGTCGTCAAGTTTAATCTGTCAAAGATTACCGATGCTATCACATCGGCTTTCGATGCACAGGAGAAGGAATATGTTCCGGAGATCATAGATTTCCTGGGACTTAAAGTAACTGCGGATTTTGCACCGAAGGTAAAGGACAGCCTTATCGGTGTTGAAGATATTCAGGACTCTGTCGAGAAGGTCCTCGTTCAGGCCGGTTATGATGATGTTGCGAAAGCCTACATCCTGTACCGCCGTCAGCATGAGAAACTTCGTGATGTCAATAAGACCATGCTCGACTATAAAGCCCTTATGGATAACTACCTTAACGTATCAGACTGGCGTGTAAAGGAGAACTCCACTGTCACGTATTCAGTCGGTGGTCTTATCCTTTCCAACTCAGGAAGCATCACCGCAAACTACTGGCTGAGCGAAGTATATGATGATGAGATCGCAAATGCCCACCGCAATGCGGAGATCCATCTTCACGACCTTTCCAT
>JAEIGA010010171.1_pt1 | contig 14252 bp, 17 predicted proteins | sample 9270691 | NCBI WGS metagenome assembly JAEIGA01 (sample SAMN17057246, study PRJNA624740) | gut metagenome | biome: biome; isolation source: fecal sample | host: Bos grunniens | place: China: Xizang | collected 2019 | reverse complement strand
TGTGCCTTGTTTGGACGCAACCCGCCCCGGAGGAATCTATGAAAATTGATAAAGAAACAGAACAAAACATAAAGATGCTGATTAAGATACGAGACGATCTGGAGACCTCCCCCGCCGTCCGTATTCAGGCAATACAGACCATGCAGAAGATACTGGACAACATGGGAGCTGCGGCACCGGACAAAGCGCCGAGTGCTGATGACATTATGGCTAAGATAAGGAGTACGAAAAAGTGAAAGGCATAGGTTATCTGCAAAGGAAACTTGATACAAAACGCACACGCGTTCTTTTGCGTTACGACTACTACGAGCAGAAGAATACTGCTCCGGATCTGCGCATTTCCACACCGCAGGGCTTGGAATGGTTCGCAACGGTCAACGGATGGTGCGCAAAAGCGGTCGATAATCTTGCAGACCGTCTTCAGTTCGATGGTTTTGAGAACGACAGCTTCAACTTTCAGGAAATGTTCGACCAGAACAACCCTGACATTCTTTTCGATGATGCCATGCTCTCGGCTCTGATCAGTTCCTGTACTTTCGTGCTGGTTACGAAGGGAGAAAAGAATCAGCTTGGCCAGAGAATCAGGTTCCAGGTCATTGACGGATCCAACGCAACGGGAATCATTGATGATTTTACAAAGCTCCTGACTGAAGGTTATGCTGTTCTCGATAGGGATGATAACGGCTCTCCGACAAGCTGGGCATATTGTAAGCCCGGAGTAACGGAGATCTACGAAGCAGGCAAAAGAGATCCAATCGCGGTTGAAAAGTTCACCTCTCCGTATTGTGCTCTGGTCCCTATCATCTATAAACCGGATGCAAAGAGACCGTTTGGACATTCGAGAATCTCAAGAGCCTGCATGGACTACGCAAAGTCGGCCATGAGAACGGTCAAGAGAGCAGAGATCTCTGCCGAGTTCTATTCGTTCCCCCAGAAGTACGCTACCGGACTTTCTGAGGATGTGGAGATGCTCAATTCCTGGCAGGCTTCGATGAGTGCGCTCCTGACGTTCACCAAAGACGATCAGGGAGACAAGCCTACTCTCGGACAGTTCCAGATGGCGAGCTTCACACCTCACTTCGAGCAGCTCAGGGCAACTGCCTCGATGTTCGCAGGTGAGACGGGCTTAACGCTCGACGATCTCGGTTTCAACACAACGAACCCTTCAAGTGCCGAAGCGATCAAGGCAGGGCATGAGACATTGAGACTGATGGCCACTAAAGCGCAGAGGTGCTTCGGTGTCGGTTTCAAAAATGTCGGTTTCATGGGTGCGTGCATCCGTGACAACACTGCGTATTTGAGAGAAGTAGTTTTCGAAACAAAGGTCCTCTGGAAGCCGACCTTCGAACCGGATGCAGCGATGCTTTCGTCCATCGGTGACGGAGTCCTCAAGCTGAATCAGGCGATGGAGAACGGCGGAACATTCATTGACGCAGAAAAGATGCGCAGGCTTACGGGTATTGAATAATGGCTCTGAAGTATGAAGACATCAAACAGGAGTTCATAAACACGGTCAATAATGACAAGAAAGTTCAAGAACTCTATGCGAAGATCAGGAGTGGTGATGCCTCATATAAGACAGGCTCACAGATCGCGGCGCGGATAGGTGAGGATCTGGGAAAGGTTCTCAAGAAGTACGCTCCGCAGACTTCGGTCTATGAATGGGACCTTGACGATCTTCTTCCGAAGTCACTCGGCCTTGATCATTCGATGGTCACGGAAGCGTGCTTGCAGATCCAGGAGAAGATGAACAAGGATGCAGGGCTCGGGCTCAAGCCGAAGGCACCAAAATTCGACTTTGACCGTGTCAACGGCATGATCAAGGAACTTGAAGAACATGCAGACAGATTTTCGGACATCGAGAAGAGCTTCTGGGATCAGTTGTCCAACTTTTCACAGAGCATTGTCGATCAGTCGATAAGAGATAACGCAAACCTGATGTTCCAAGCAGGCATCAGAACACTTGTGGTGAGACAACCGGAAGGCGGAGCGTGCAAATGGTGTAATGCTCTCGCCGGTTCCTATGACTACAACGAAGTCAAGGACACGGGAAATGATGTATGGAGACGGCACGAAAACTGCCGATGCACCATAGATTATGTGACGGAAAGGAACTCGAACCTATATACGGAACGGGTTAACAACTACAAAACGTGAGGTGATTACCATGCCAGGACATTCACGGGACAAGCCACAGGAGGAAAAAGTAAAAAATGAGTAGAATCGGGAATCAGATCCCGACGAACTCAGTAACTTTGCCATACGAGAAGTCCTATGGTGATGAAGCAGTACAACTTTATAACATGAGCGGTAACGTCTGCCAGGAATGGCAGGCGTTAATGCTGAATGACATTATGGCGGTCAACGATGACGGGCTCTGGGTTCATACCAGGTTCGGTTATTCGGTGCCGCGCCGTAATGGTAAAACGGAAATTCTTACCCAGCGCTCGCAGTGGGGTTTATTTAATGGTGAACACATACTTCACACAGCCCATCTTACGGACACGGCCCACACCGCCTGGGAAAGATTAAAGGCACGGCTCGAGTGTATCGGGATCCCGATTAAAACGTATAAAGGCTACGGCCGAGAGCGTATCGAGATACCCGAGACAGGCGGTCTGATTGACTTCAGGACACGAACTTCTGCCGGAGCTCTTGGTCAAGGCTATGACGTTCTGATCATAGACGAGGCGCAGGAGTACACCACGCAGCAGCAGACGGCATTGAACTATGTCACGTCATCCTGCACGCGTCCGACAGGACCGCAGACGATCATGTGCGGCACACCTCCGACGGCGGTCTCCACCGGAACGGTCTTTCGAGATTATCGAGACAAGACCTTGCAGGGAGATACGGTCAACGGTGGATGGGCAGAATGGTCCGTTGACCACAAGACAGACGTAAACGATAAGGAAGCGTGGTATCAGACGAGCCCGTCTCTTGGCACCATCCTCACGGAGAGGATCGTCAAGGATGAGATCAATGGTGATGACCTCGACTTCAATATCCAGCGCCTCGGGTTGTGGATCCGTTATAACCAGCAGTCAGCAATCAGTGCTCCGGAATGGGACGCGCTGAAAGTTGAAACGCTCCCGAAGTTCAAGCCTGGCATATTCGCAGGCGTGAAGTTCGGAAAGGATGGACAGAATGTTTGCATGTCTATCGCAGTGAAGACGGAAGATGACCGGATATTCGTTGAAGGCATCGACTGTCGGAACCAGAGAGACGGCAACGACTGGATGATAAATTTCCTGATCAAGTGCAAAGCGAAGGCGATCTTGGTTGACGGTGCTTCCGGGCTTGAGACATTCCAGAGGGAGTGTCGAGAGCAAAAGCTCAAGGGAGTCAGAGCTGCGACAGTTAAGGAAATAGTCCAGGCATCATCAGACTTTGAGACCGCAATAGCCAACAACACGCTTTGTCATAACGGCCAGCCAGCCATGAGACAGAGCGTTTCTAATTGCAAGCACAGAGCGATTGGAAGTGGCGGCGGATATGGCTATCAGACTCTTGATGACGACATCGAAGTCGCATTGATAGAGTCTGCTGTTTTGGCAACTCACGCGTGCATGATGGCTAAAGAAGTCAAAAAGCAGCGCGTCGGTTACTAATAAATCTACGTTACCGAACGGGAAATCGGGAGAAAGGACAAAACCATGTCAGAAATCAATCAGGAAGGCTTTAAGCCTATCGAAACTCAGGAAGAACTGGACAACATCATCAAGGAGCGCCTGAAACGCGAGCGTGAGACCACGCAGAAGAGGTACGAAGGATGGATCTCTCCGGAGGAACATCAGAAGTCCATAGATGACGCTAACAAGGCATTTGATGATTTTAAGAAGGCTCACGAGAGTGACGAGCAGACTATTTCAGACCTTACGGCAAAAAATAAGGCTTACGAGACGGCCTCATTAAAGTCTCGGATTGCCCATGAGGTCGGGCTTTCTTATGAGTGGATCGACAGGATCAGCGGAGACGACGAAGATTCCATCCGTAAAGATGCCGAATCACTCAAAAAACTCGTTGGCAGCACTTCAAAGCCATTGCCGACAAAAAACACAGAAGCAGGCGAGAACTACGACAAGAGCAGTGCTGCTCTGAGAGCGGTTCTCAACGGCATAAAAACACAAAATTAAAAGGAGAAATGACTTATGGCATTTACATCAACAGTTTTCCCTCATGAGCTGGTCTCTGAAGTATTCACAGGCGCACAGGCGCACAGCTCAGTTGCTACACTTTCAGCTCAGACACCTATCGCTTTCAGCGGTACAGACATCATGACATTCTCTTTTGATGGTGAGATCAACCTCGTAGGCGAGAATGAAGCAAAGGCAGAGCACACAAACTCCAACGATTCTGTTAAGATCCGTCCCGTTAAGATCGAGTACGGCGCAAGGATCTCTGACGAGTTCCTCAGATGCTCCGAGGAAAAGCGCCTTGATTACATCAAGGGCTTCAAGGATGGATTCGCTAAGAAGATCGCTCGCGGTCTTGACATCATGGTTATGCACGGAACAAACCCTGCAACAGGATCTCCAGCTACAACTCTCATCGGTGACAACTCATTCGACACAAACAGCGACGTTACATCCATCACTTATGACGCATCTGACCTCGAGGGCAACCTCACAAGCGCAGTTACAGCTCTCGGTGATTATGACAACAGCGGTATGGCTTTCTCAAAGACCTTCGCTGCTGGTCTCGCTGCTATCAAGGAGTCCGGTGTTTCTCAGTATCCTCAGTTCAAGCTCGGCGCAAATCCTGGCTCAATGAACGGTGTTCCTTGCGACGTTAACACAACAGTTTCTGAGGTTGCTACTCAGTATGCTTACGTTGGCGACTTCAAGAACGCTTTCAAGTGGGGATATGCTGACGTTATCAACTTCGACGTAATCGAGTACGGCGATCCTGACAACGCTGGTAAGGACCTCAAGGGTTACAACCAGGTCTACCTCAGAGCAGAGGCTTTCGTTGGTTGGGGCATCCTCGACGGCGCTGCATTTGCTCGTATCGAGGCTACTGGTTCCTAATCTATGAAGTTTCGCAACGTCAAGACAGGTGCGGTCATTGACGTACCCTCAATGCTTGGCGGCCCGTGGGAAAGAATAGACGGCAAGGCTCCTGCAAAGGAGCCTGCTGCTTCTCCCATTGTTGCAGAGGTTGAGGAAGTCAAGCCTGTCAAGAAGACGGCAAGAAAGACCACGAAGAAGACCACAAAGAAGTAATGAGGGTATAAAAATGTCAGATTATGCAACAGTTCAAGACATAATTGACCTGAAAAGAGCGCTCAGTGCTGAAGAGCAGTTCCGGGCAAGTAAGCTCATCCCCATGATCAGTAGTCTCATCAGATCGAAGGCAAAGAGCGTCGGCAAGGACATCGACCAGATGATCGCTGAAGATCCCGATTATGCCAACATCGTCAAGTGCGTAACTTGTGATGTGGTTATGAGGGAACTCAACACACCCGGAAACATGCTCCCTGCTACGTCTTTTTCGGAGGGTGCGGGATCTGTCTCACAGTCCTTCTCGCTTCCGAACTCATCCGGAGCCATCAAGCTCTGGCCATCTGATGAAAAAGCTCTTGGTTTCAGGAAACAGCTTCTCGGCGCGATCGACTTGAGAACAAGACCTGGGAGGTAACTTATGCTTCCTTCATTTTGCAATCAGATCGTGACACGCATCAGACCGAGCACAACCGTGTCAAGAGGCTCGACGATCTTCGACTGGACCAACGTCAACCTTTTGGACATTGGCGGATGCTCAATGCAGCCTGCTTCAACCTCGTTGACGGAAGACGGGCGCGTTCTTGGCATATCTGACCTTTACACGCTCTTCGCTCCGCCCGATGCAGACATCGAGGCAGGTGATCGGATCCAGTTCAACGGCAAGGTATATGAGATCAACGGCGACGTTAGAGTTCAGCCTTCCGCAACAGGGCATCTTGACCACATTCAGGTAACATTGAGGCGCTATCATGGCTAAAGGAATTTCCAAGATACAATTCATCAGCGACGGGTTTAGAGACATCCTTCAAACGGCAGGAACACAGACAGTCGTGCAGGAAGTCACGGACGAGATCAAACAGAAGTGCGTGACTAACTTTGCGGCAGTGAGCCTGGACGGGACGGATGCTGACGCTGCGTTCAATACAGAAGTTAAGCAAGCAACCGCCGCTGCATATAAAGGCCGTTTTGTAGGCTTTGTATCAACGTCAGATCCTTATGCCGTGCTCGCAGAAACCGAAGACAAGATAATGACGAGGGCTCTATCATGAACATTTTAAGACCGGTGGACATCGAGGATGAGATCAGGAAGGCGATGAAAGATTATCTGACAGTCTATGTCAGACCGCTTCCTGCAAACTTCACCACGCCGAGCATCCTGGTTACGGCAACGGGCGGTTCTTCCGAGAATACCATCGACACATTCACGGTGGTGCTCGATGCCAGAGCTGAAACTGACGAGGAAGCCTTTACGCTGATCAGAACAGCGCAGGGCCTTCTTGAAGCGCAGGCTCACAGTCAAGTTGGCGCTCTTCGAAATGTCTCAATTAATAGTCTCGCACGCTGGGGGAACGATCCGGCGCGCCCTGACTTAAAACTCTGCACGTTGACCGTTCTGGTCACGGCTCACAGAGAATCGTTCAATATCACCACATAAGGAGAATTGCTTATGGCAAGTAATAACGTAAATCTTGGTATAGGTATGGCATCGGCTACGGGCATGTTTTTCACAGCTCCTGCTGGCACCTCTCTTCCCACATCACCTTTTGATACTCTTGGTGGTACCTGGAAGAAGGTAGGCGACATCACCTCCGATGGTATTACCTGGGCAACCGGTAAGGACTCCGAGCCTCTTCGCAACTGGGCAAAGGAGACTGTAAGACTCGCTTCCTCTGACGAGGGTGGCACAGTCACAGCACCTATCATGGACACCACGCAGGACACTCTTGAGGCTATCTTCGGCTCGAGCAACGTTGCTGTTACGGCTGCAACCTCTACACACGGTAAGCTCGTCTCAGTTACTGTTGAGCCCGGTGTTTCCGCTGCTCCTGCTGCGTTCCTCTTCCTCATGAAAGACGGAGAAGACGGAATTCTCGTTGGTACTACTTCCGGAATTATCCGCGAGATCGGAGACGTCACGTTCTCACCCACAGAAGCAATCGTCTGGGAAGCAACCATCGAGGCAGCTTCATGGACAATCGTTAAGGACGACGGACAGGTAACGTCCTAATCGAAAGGAGTTCTAACCATGCCTAAGAACATCAACTTAAATCAGAACAAAGAAGTATTAATCGTAAAGATTGAAGACAAGGAGTACAAACTCCCGCTCGTTTCATCTCTCCCTTACAAGGAAGTCAAGGCGCTGATCAAGATTTCCAAGAAGGCAGATGAGTTTGACCAGCTCGATGCGTTCGTTGACTTCTTCAAGAAGTACATTCCTGAAGACGTTCTCGAGAATCTTTCCGTAGCTGCGTTGAATCAGCTCGCATCAGCGTGGTCAGGTGCAAACGAGCAGGAGGATGGACAGCCTTTGGGGGAATCATAAGCCTCGCGCAGTTCATTGATGAACATGCCGAGGCATTAAACTTCGACCTTCTGACAAAGACCAGTTACACTTTGGACGATGTTGGGGGCGCTCTGTCATGGAGCGCCCTTAATTCGTTTGTACGGAATCTCGATTCGAGTTCCGCTCTCGCTCGTGATCTGGGAGTCCAGACAGGGTGGGAAAACACATTGATGACTAATCAGATCCTGGCGGATATATACGACCTTCTTCAGGTCATCGCCATCATGATCAGTCATAAACGAAAGAGAATTACACCTTACCCGAGACCGGGCAAGGAAAAAGATAGAAAGATCGGGAAAGGTGCTTTGAAAGTTACCGATCTCGAGAAATGGTTCAAGGAGAAGAGAAATGGCTGACGGTAAGCATATAGAGGTCGCAAAAGCCTATGTCACCATAGTACCATCACTGGAAGGCTCGCAGAAGACCATCTCCAATGAGATGGGAGTCGCTACCGAAACCGCAGCGAAGGAAGCCGGAGAAAAAGGCGGAAAAACACTCGGTACATCCCTCGGAAAAGGTCTGAAGCTCGCAGCAGCAGCGATCACTGCATCAGTCGCAGCCGTTAGTGCTGCCGCCATCGGATCTGCAAAGGCATTTGTCAACGCTGCAAAGCAGACGGCAGAGTATGGCGATACCGTTGATAAGCAGAGCCAGAAAGTCGGTTTGAGTGCGAAGACGTGGCAGGAATACGACTACGTCATGAAAATAGCTGGAACGGACATGCAGTCCATGACAACCGGTATGAAGACGCTCACCAACCAGATAGACGCTGCCAAGAACGGCAACAAGGATGCCGTAGCACGCTTCAAGGCGCTGGGTATCTCGTTGAGCGATCTCAAGAACCTCTCTCGTGAGGACCTCTTTAAGAAGACTATATCCGGTTTGCAGGACATGAAGGACGGCACCGACAGAGCGGCACTTGCCAACAAGCTCTTCGGTAAGTCCGGACAAGACCTGCAGCCGTTACTTAATATGACTGCGAGCGAAACGCAGGGACTTATCGACAAGGCCAACGATCTCGGCATGGTCATGAGTGATGACGGGGTAAAGGCTTCGGCCACATTCCAGGACAGTCTCACGAGCTTAAAGGGAACAATGCAGGGTGTTAAGAACAACATCATGGCGCAGTTCCTTCCGGGGCTTTCGTCTATTGCTGACGGCCTTGCAGACGTGCTCGGAGGAAAAGGCGCTGACAAGCTCTCACAGGGCATCACTCAGTTGCTGGGTGAGCTGAAGAGTAAGGCTCCGGATGTCCTTTCAACCATCACGCAGGTCGGAACAACCGTTATACAAGGTCTGGGACCTATGTTGCCGAGCCTTGTGTCAACGATATTCACGCTCCTGACACAGGCCATCACTACGGTCAGTTCAATGATGCCTCAGCTCATGCCAGCGATCATTTCAGGCATCCAGGGTGCGCTTGCAGCAGTTATGACCGCCTTGCCGATCATCGTGCAGGGTTTGACACAGTTAGTGATGTCTCTCGTCACTTGGCTCTCATCAGAACAGAATGTGGCTAATCTCGTCAGCGGAATAATCGCACTGGTCACCCAGTTGGTCGATTCGTTCGCCATGATCCTGCCGATCCTGCTGCCAGCCATTGTGACCATCATCTCTGAAGTGGCCAAAGCCCTCACAGAGCCGAAAAACGTTGAACTCCTTATCAAGTCAGTCTTGACCTTGATCGGAGCGCTTCTCGTTGCCATCGGAAAATGCGTTCCGAAGCTCCTCGACCTGGTCAAGGGTGTTATCTCGAACCTTGGAAATCTGTTGGCAGACTTCTTCACATGGGCGGTCCCGAAGGTCGCAGATGGAATCGGCATCATAATCAACAAGGTCAAGTCACTTGGATCCACACTCTTCAACAATGTAAAGACATGGTTTTCCAACGTACTCGGCAAGGTTGGCGCCTTCGTTGCTGATGTAGTAACAAAGATCAAGCAGCTTCCTTCCCAGGCACTGCAAATGGGTAAGGATCTCATTCAGGGCCTCATCAACGGTATCGTTCAGACCGGTAAAAAAGCGGTCGATACAGTTAAGGCTCTCGGCGGAAAGATAGTCGGCGGATTGAAGTCCGTACTGGGCATCCATTCACCGTCTCGTGTGTTCATGGAACTCGGTGAGCTTTCGGCTGAAGGTTACTTACTCGGAATCTCCGACATGATGTCTGATGCTGAACTCGAAATGAAGAACGGCGTCAATAATCTGACTGGCAATATGAGCACCACAGTGACCGCTAACGGCTATCCGAGCGATCTGATGGGAAATACCACTAACTACAACGGCGGCAACGTCACAATCAACGTATATGGCGCAGAAGGCCAGAACGTGAACGACCTTGCTAACGTGATCGCGGCAAAACTTCAGGATATGACATCGAGGAAGGGAGCTGTATATGCCTAAACTTTTTAATCTCGGTACAAACAAGCAGGGCTTGATTGTATATGGCGGAGAGTCCTCAAGCGACTATGGCATGGTTGTCGCTGAGGCTCCTGCCTTTGAAAGACCAACAAGAAAACAGACTGTCTATTCCGTGCCGGGCAGGAACGGCGTGATCCTCTTCCAGGATGATGCCTGGGAAGACGTGACACGTTCCTACAAAATGTGGGCAGTCGCTGATGAAGACACGCTCGTGGAGAAGGTTGATGCCTTCGAAGCGATGCTCAACTCCATCAAAGGCTACGCAAGACTTGAAGACAATTTTGAGCCTGATGTTTACCGCCTTGCATATTACCAGGGCGGTCAGGGCTTCACCAACCAGATGACACAGTACGGTGAAGCAGAGATCAGTTTCGTGTGCAGACCTGAAAGGTTCTACAAGAACGCAGAGAACCCGATCGAAGTGGTTAACGCTGATGTTCTGATCAACCCGACAAGGTTTGTGGCTAAACCTCTCATTCATATTGAGGGACTCGGAACAGTTACTGTCCAGATCGGAGGCAACACCATCAGCGCAGACGTCACTGATTACATCAATATTGATTGTGCGTCAATGAACGCATACAGACTTGTAGCAGAAAACAAAAACTCAGATATAAGCGGTTCATTCCCGATCATTAATCCCGGTTCAAACACGATCGGTATAACGGGAACGACTACGCTGGTCACAGTAACACCAAGATATTTCACGATTTAAGGAGATAACCATGCAGCCTATTTTGTATGACTCACTCACTACTCCCGGAGTAGTCCCTTCGGACTATGGCGTGGGAGTATTGACGGATTGCTTATCTTGCAAAGTAACAGAGCAGCGAAATGGATCCTATGAGCTGGTCATGGAGTATGCCTCCGAAGGCATACACTCGGAATATATCGTTCCGAACGCTCTGATCAAGGTTAAACCAAACTTCACAGACGATCCTCAGCTCTTCAGAATTTACAAAGTAGGCAAGACGATAAACGGTCGCATCAATGTCAACGCTCAGCATATTTCGTATGACTTGAGCGGTTTGGTTATATCAAGCGGCACTGCTGCAGATATTCAGGATGCAATTACGCTTCTCAATACAAAGAGCGGTGATTTCACAATAACCTCCGACAAAAACGACATGGGAACCTTTACGATCACAGAGCCGTCAAGCGTTCGCTCATGGTTCGGAGGTAAAGAAGGAAGCCTACTGGATGTCTACAACGGCGGTGAATGGTACTACGACAATTTCGATGCAGAGCTTTTCGCATTTCGTGGAACCAATCGCGGTGTGACTATACGCTACGGAAAAAACCTGACAGAGCTTTCGCAGGTGCTCGATTTGACAAACATTGTCACGGATATTATTCCATACTGCAAAGCACAGGACGGAACTGTCACAACCGGAACTAAATTTGATCTTCCGGTTCTTTTAACTGATTACAAAAAAGAGGTCGCCATCGACTTCACCAACGACATAGATTTTGAGAGTGCAACGCCTATAACTGACCAGCTCGATAATGCTGTCATGGCTTATTTTATGCGCGATCCTTCAAGACTGTACGAATTGAAGAACAGCATTACGCTCGACTTCGTGCAACTCAAAGAGCTGACTGAGCGTATTGACCTTTGCGATTCTGTGTCGATATATTTCGAGCCTCTCGGGATCTCGGTTTACGCACAGTGCATCGAGACCGTCTGGGATGCTTTGGAAGAAAGATACGTTTCAACCACTTTCGGGACTCCGAAGACGAACATAGCTGACACGCTTGTGGAAACCCAGAGGGAAGTCGCAAACAAGCCGAGTGAGACCTCTATGAGCCAGGCTATCAAGCAGGCCACAGAACTCATCACCGGAAACCTCGGCGGTTATGTCATTCTCCACGATTCAAACGGTGATGGCCAGCCTGACGAGATCCTGATAATGAATACGGCGGATATATCCACGGCCACGAAGGTATGGAGATGGAACGCAAGTGGTCTCGGTTATTCGTCAACGGGTTATGCAGGACCTTACGGACTTGCGATGACTGCGAATGGTGAGATCGTTGCAGACTTCATCACCACAGGAATCCTCAACGCTGACATTATAAAGGCTGGTATTATTTCAGATCTTCAGGGTAATTCCTCGATTGACATGACCAACGGCTCCGCAAAAATGAAAGATTTTAATGCGGTCGACTCGTTGAACCTACTCGACAGCAGCGACAACGTCCGCGCCACGATCAAGTATACGCCCGCAGACGGCGGCGCCTTTATGATCTACGACAACAGCGGCAACCTCCTCGGCGTGTTCGAGGCGCATCCCGTCCAGGGCTCAATGTTAGTTCTCAAAGAGCCCAACGGCGTCGAGGGACTCCGCTCAGGCGGCGGCGGTATCGGCGGCGGATGGTTTGAGACTAAGAACTACAATGACGAGCGTATGTTCCTCGTTGATGGCACCGCTAACGGCAACGGCGTCATGGAGCTCTGGGACAGATCCGGCGCTAATGAGAGTGCGTTCCGCATGATCGACAAAGATGGAAACCATGACGTTGTTATGCAAGTCACAAGCGGCGGTGGCCGTGTTGACGTGAATGACGGCGGTTATATATTCGGTTCTCTCCGTGTATATAACTCGGGCGGTGTTCTGGATCTCTACGATTCGCAATATCTCAATATTCAGTGCTTAGGACGAACGGGAAATATCACATGCGTCTCGCTAACGCAGACATCGAGCCGAAAGGTCAAGGAAAACATCAAGCCGATGGAGGACTTCAAGAAGATCCTCGAGCTCGAGCCTGTCAGCTTTGACTTCATAAACAAGAACAGGGGAACAAATAAGCGTGGCTTCATAGCTGAGGACGTTGCGAAAATTCTCCCGAATCTCGTCACACCTGAGTCTGAAAAACTTCCTGCATCGCTCGACTATCTGGGAATGATCCCATACCTTCAGGCGGTCATCAAGGACCAGGAGAAGCGCATTGAAGCATTGGAAAAGAAAGTAAACGGAAAATAAAGGAGGCAAGTAAATGGAATCTAATTACATTAATGTGATTCCGGAAGGAAAGGCAAAAGTCTATCACGTTTCCCAGAACGATGAGAATCGCGAGATCGACTGCAATCTTCATGACGGCCCTTTGACCGTCTCTCTGGACGGCTCGGAGGCTTTGGCTCTTCATTACAGAAAGCCTAATGGTGATTTCTCCTCCGTTCCGGTTACGAACACCGGAAGTGAGCATGTCACGGTCACGCTTCCCGCTGACCTGACTGACACTGTTGGCGCGGTCTATTGCAAACTGCGTGTGAACGGTCTTGGTGCAAAGTCATTCTTTGTTGTAGTAGAAAGGAAGACATAAGATGGAACAGATCAGACTTGAATTAGTACCCAGCGGAATCGAGCAGACGGCTCATGCTTCACAGCTTGACCGCGGCCGTCAGATTCGTTTCAACCTTTTCAACGGCGGTTCTGCATACACTCTTTCCGGAGCGGAAACCATCACGATGGTGGTCAATGGTCAGGAAGAGGCCGTTGCAAACACTTCAGACAATTACATCGTCTGGGACGTAGCACCGGAAGACTGTGAGACCGAAGGCGTTATTGAGTGCGAGCTTCGCATCGTAGAGAACGATGTCCTGATCGGATCAAAGAACTTCTTCCTCGAGGTCGAGTACGATCCATACGGAGCTGGTGTGGTCATTCTCTCCGTATCAGGCAATCCCGTAAGCTTCGAAACCGACCTTGCCGACAACCTTGTATCATTATCGGCATCCATCGTCGCCACGCAAGCGTCAGGCACGCCAACCCCCTCAAACCCCTTGCCAATATCGGGCATTAGTAGCCTTGAAATTACGGCTAATGGTGACACCTTTACCATCGACCTTGGTGGCACTCGTTATGGCGGTGTTTATACGGCTGACGGGAAGTTGAGGGTTACGCATGAAATTCTCGATATGGGTTCTATTAATTGGAACAAACTTGTTATTTCTGCAAGTGTTACGGGTTATCAGACATCATCACTACCAACAGGAATAAAACCAAATATAGATAATAATACTGTTCCCGACATTCTTTGTGATGTATTTACGGCTGATACAGTTAATCGTGGTTATACTGGAGATAATACTGAATGTTTAACTGAAAACATTTATGGCTATGTCACTATTTATACACAGACAGAATATACAGATGGTGCCGCTTTTAAGGCTGCTATGAATGGCTTTAAGTTCGCATATCCCCTCGCAACCCCCATAGAAATTGATGTGTCTTCAATTTCCGTTAATGCGGTTAGCGGTG
>JAEIGA010010170.1_pt1 | contig 14252 bp, 16 predicted proteins | sample 9270691 | NCBI WGS metagenome assembly JAEIGA01 (sample SAMN17057246, study PRJNA624740) | gut metagenome | biome: biome; isolation source: fecal sample | host: Bos grunniens | place: China: Xizang | collected 2019 | reverse complement strand
GTATCCTATTCCCCAGAAATATCTGTCGTGGTAGCGGGCAGAAGCGGAGTATTCCAGCCTCGATGTGCCCGATTGGGTGTAGTTTGTCCCGAGAACACCCACCATTATAGATCCTGAGGTGGATACATACCCGAGTGCCGAAATGTTTGAGAGGGGTGCAATGGTGTCCAGACCGTTCCTGTATTGGCCGAAGGTCCCAACAATAATCCCCAAACCATCCTCTTGAGAGTAATTTATCGCGGCAAGTGGGGTAAATTTTATCCTGTTCTGTTCTGGCTTGAAGCGGTTAGGGTGGCTTTTGATATATTGTTCCACGGAGTCACTTACCGCTTTGTAGTAGATAGAGTCAAAAACCTCCTGAATCTGGGCGAAAGATGTGTGTGTGCCCAGAAACAGAAGAGCTGCAGTCCATATTATATTAATATACGATCTCAACATTGTCTAACCACAGTTTGTTCCCAACCCCTCCATGAAACGCTTTTCCGTCGCTGGCAGAGAACCAGAAAACAAGGTGTGTAGGGGTTTCGTCTGCATCTGCCCACCCTATCTCTCTGATGGCAGTGGATTTCCCCTTGCTGTTTTTTGCGAAGTTCTCCAGATCTGAGCCCTCTCCGCGCAGCTCTATGTATGGATCAAAGAACGGTTCTCCCGAAACATCACCGTAGTGAATCTCCAGGAACTCCCCATTAATCCATTCAGGGGCATCCTCCTTAATCTTTTTGTATGCAGTACCGACCCTTTTTGCATAGATGTTGCCATTCTCATCTTCCCATCTTTTCTGGAGAAATACTATAAGATGTGCAAAATCCGGCTCCCCAAGCGCCTTTCTGGGAGATGATGAAGAAGCCCTTATCCTTTCGTGTCCAACATCGGCCTTATAGTCATATTTTATCCCTTTCGGTTTGTCGGTAAAGGGGATGCCGTAGTCCAGTTTGCTGTATGGCGATTTTGTATCCTTGATGGGTTCGTAGAGTTCCCCTGTAACGATGGTCCCTTGGGCGATCACTTTCACATTGATTATCCCTATTACCCTGACCGCCTCCTCCATAACTTCGAGTCTGGCGCAGAATCCGTCACCTCTCTCCTCTGGGAAGACCTGGTTGCTCCCTTTGATGATGCCGAGGACGTCTGCCATCACATTTGTGGGGATAAATACATTTCCATCAGGTGCATCGTATGGTATGTTCCCTCTGATGGTATCGCCGGTATTGAAGTTGTACAAATATTTGGTATTGCCGCCGATAAGCCCCGATTCCTTGATCTCCCTAACTATCCAATTGTCAAATTTGCCCTGCCTGTTTATCTCCTCTGCAGTTGTGTTTTGGGCAGCTGCATCGAAAATGGTGGCACTAAGCAGGAGTTGAGTGACAGCAATGAGTGTTTTTATATATTTCATATTTGATATAGTCGTTAAAAATGTCTATTTTGCAAATCAAATATTGTGCAAAAGTATAAAAAATGGGTCGGCTATCAATAATATTTCTCCTAATGATGATCTCGTTCAGATCATTGGGTATCCCTGCCTACCCATATCCTGTGGAGGTGAGGCAGCCCGACGGTTCCAGGATACTTTTGCTGATCAGAGGTGATGAAGGGAGGAGAGATTTTACCAATATCATGGGTGACAGGGTGAGAAGGGGGGCAGATGGCTTCTTCAAACCCACTTTTACACCTCATCTCCCCGAAAAAGGTGAGATTTACTTTGCCAAGCCGGCATCTGTCGGGAGTATATCGGCACTTGTCATACCTGTGGAGTTCAAGGATGTGAAATTCAAAATAGAGGACCCGCAGGTGCACTTTGACAATATGATGAATATGGAGGGTTATTCCGATTATGATGCTACCGGTTCAGTTTCGGATTATTTCAATGATAATCTCAAGGGTACCCGAGAGTTCTCCTTTGAGGTCTCCAAAGTGGCCTCTCTGGATAAGGATTTGGTGTTTTATGGCCAAAATAAAGAGGATTTGAGGACTAATGATGTGGTATATGATGCCGGTATAGTGGATATGGTAAAAGAGGCGTGTGACAAGATTAAGGACGAGGTGGATTTCTCCAAATACCAATACGTGTTCATCTATTTTGCGGGCTACAGTGAAGCTGAAGGGGGAGATCCCGACTCCATATGGCCATCTTCAATCGATATTTCACACAGTCCCATCGTCTACAATGGGGCGCGGATAGAGACTGTAGGGTGCGGATCGGAGCTGAGAGGTGCCACTGGCGTCATTCCCTCCGGTATTGGGGCTTTTTGCCACGAATTTGGCCACGTACTCGGTCTGCCGGACCTCTACGATGCCGATTACGACAATAACGGCAGATCCAAAGGGATGTGGGGAACCCTATCTCTGATGGATTATGGCTGCTACAATAATCAAGGGAGGACTCCGCCATATTTCAATGCGATTGAGAGGGAGATTTTGGGGACTCAGGCACAATATCTCACATTGAATACCCTTCATCATTTGGAGCCGATAAATCAGAATGGGACATTCTACAGGGTTAACACTTATCGTGAGGATGAATACTATCTGATAGAGGCAAGACAGGAGAGGGGCTGGGATGCATATATCGGTGGAGAGGGTATGCTGGTGTACCATATAGACAAATCAACTCGTGATGCAGGTATGATCCAGGCGGCCATCAGATGGGAGACTAACCTTATCAATGCATATTCAAAGCATGAGTGTGCCGACCTTATAGAGTCTGTCCCATCTGCAGTAAATGTGAAACAGGTATTTTTCCCGGGTCTTGATAATATTACCTCCTTTGCCACATTGACCGATCCTCATTTTGTAGACTGGGACAAAAGGGGAGTGGGGCTGAAAATTGTCGATATAAAGCTGAATCCCGAAAATAAAGGTGTTTCTTTCATGGTCAAGCCGGATGAGGATGAGATTCTGGTAAATCCTGTCAATGTCAGGATAAAGAGTGAGCAGATGAGGGCGACGCTGTCGTGGGAACCATCGATGGAGCTCTCTGCAAGGTGGGGACTCAGGTGGAGAGAGGGCGGAAAGGAGTACAGCAGTGCATATGAGGCCTCAGTGGAGATAAATGGGTATACAATAGAGAATCTCAGGGGTGGGAGGTATTATGAGTGTGAAATATTCCACACCGGTTACAGGAAAAACGGAGATACCCTTACAGTCAGGTTCAAAACAGATGATATTACGTCATCATTCCCTTACATAAAAGGGCTGGAGAGGCCGGTTATGGTGGGTGATACTGTGATGTTGGGGATATATAATATAGTGGAGGTGGAAGATGAAATAGTGTGGTACCTAAATGGGGTGCCTGTACAGAACTCTGTTTTTGTTTTTGACAAAGAGGGGGAGAACAAGGTGGAGGCGAAGATCAGATATATGTTGGATAACTCAGTGGAGACCATAACCAAGATGGTCATGGTGGGTGTTAAAGAAGAGGAGGTGACAGATGGGCAGATGTAGATTGGTATTGGTGGCAATTCTCTTGATTAGTGCCATTTTTTCTTCATGTAGGAGGGAGATAGAGATAGACTCTGTGGAGAAAGAGATATTCTTGGACGAAACAGGAATCGGCTGTTATAAGGATGGACACGATTATCTGGTCTATAAGCCGGAAATGCATCAGTTGGCAATAAACCCCAAGAGGCATACCATAAGGGTGCAGTCAGAATTCCAGAAAGAGTATTACCATCTCGATATGGAGTCCTACCCAAGGTCCATAGGGGTGAGTATCGTCTCAGAATTCCATATTTGTCTGGGTGGAGATGAAGATAATTATACTTTTGTTTTTGAGTGTTCGAAGATGGAGTATGGGAAAATATGGCTTTGGAACAGTGAGAATAAATTGGGGGTAATAATCCCTGTGCACTAAATAAGAAAGAGACAGCTTTCCGGCTGTCTCTTTTCATTTTCCTAGAAGTTTTCCGTAAATCTAAAATTATTTAGAGAACTCTACAGATTTTTTTCTGAACTCTTTCATTAGCTTGCTTAGCTCAAGAGCAGCTTTTCTAGCACGTGTACCAGCAGCTTTATTTCCTTTTACCAATTGTGCTTCAGAATTCTTTACAAAAACTTCAATTTGTGCGTTAATTTGTTCTACAGTAGCTTTCATATCTTCCAATGATTAAAATGTGTTTAACTTTATAAGATAGTGCAAGTTAGATAGTTTTTTTAAAATATCAAACAAATCTTTTTCTTTTTTGCTAAATTTGCTGTGTAATTGACAAAAATTAATGATATGGAGCTAAATTTTAAGGAGATACTGAGTGCATTCATGGTCCTTTTTGCGATTATTGACATTACAGGTTCGATTCCTGTAATTTTGGGACTGAAACAGCAGGGAAATAGGATAGAGGCAGGGAAAATTTCCATCTCATCCCTCTTCATTTTTATACTTTTTTTATTCCTCGGGGACGCTATACTGGGACTTTTCGGGGTAGATATTTCATCTTTTGCAGTGGCAGGTGCGCTGGTTATTTTTGTTCTGGCTGTGGAGATGGTTTTGGGTGTCGAGATTTTCAAGAATGACGGTCCGGGTGGATCTGTTACCATCGTACCTATTATATTCCCTCTTATTGCAGGGGCCGGTTCTTTGACCACCGTCCTGTCGCTAAGGGCAGAGTATGCCATTGAGAATATCATTGTGGCGATCATCCTCAATATGGTGGTAATTTTTCTTGTCCTTTACAAGATAGAGTGGTTTGAGAAGATTTTGGGCAAGGGTGGAATCTTTATCCTCAGAAAATTCTTCGGAATTATCCTCCTCGCCATTTCAATCAAACTCTTCTCAACAAATATTATTACGTTGTTCTGATAGGGCTTACTCCTCCGGAGCGAAGTCGTCGATGTGGTTTCCGTTCAAGTACTTTTTGGTCTCTCTGGCTATAACTCCGGACAGACCCAGAAGTGCTATCAGGTTAGGTATTGCCATGAGAGCATTGGCTGCATCTGCAAAATCCCATGCAAGCTGCAAATTCATGACACAGCCGATATATACTGTTACGATCCAGGCGATGCGGTAGAATTTTATCACCTTTTTGCCACCCAGGTATTCCATACACCTTTCTCCGTAATATGACCAGCCAAGGATGGTGGAGAAAGCAAAAGTAAGGATACCTACACTCATTACGATAGGTCCGAATACGGGGATGGTGCTGAATGCGGCCTCTGTCAGTCCTGCACCTTGAGAGGCGTCAATACCGTTGGGAGCAACGACTGTGCTGACCAAAACAAGTCCTGTGATGGCACAAACGACCACAGTGTCCCAAAATGTACCCGTAGAGGAGACGAGAGCCTGTCTTACCGGGTTTCTGGTTTGTGCAGCAGCTGCTACAATGGGGGCAGAGCCGAGTCCTGATTCATTTGAGAAAAGTCCCCTTGAGATACCGAATCTGCAAGCAGCCATCACTGTGGCACCTGCAAATCCACCCCCTGCAGCTTGGGGATTGAATGCAGAGTGTATGATAAGTTGTAGAGATTCGCCTAAATATTCAAAATTGATTCCGAGGATAATGAGACACCCGATCACATAAAATAGTGCCATAAAAGGGACTAAAAATGAGCAAACCTTTGCGATTCCCCTCACTCCGAACAGGATTACAGAGGCTACAAGGATAGAAATGATCAGTCCGGTCCATTGTGGAGCGATATCAAGTGTCTCCACCATCATCATCGAGATGGAGTTGGCTTGCACCATATTTCCGATACCAAAGCTGGCACATACGGTGAAGATGCAGAAAAGGACTGCAAGCCATTTTGATTTCAAACCCTTTTCAAGGGCATACATAGGTCCTCCGAGCATGGTGCCATCTTCAGTTTTAACCCTGTATTTGACGGCAAGCAAACCTTCGGAGTATTTTGTGGCTATACCAAATACTCCGGTGATCCAGCACCAGAAAACGGCACCCGGACCACCCAGAGATATGGCTGTAGCGACACCTACGATATTACCTGTCCCTATCGTTGCTGCCAGCGAGGTAGCCAAAGCTGCGAACTGGCTGACATCACCACTTGAGCCTTTGTCCTTGGTGAAGGAGAGCTTTATAGCCTTTATCAGTTTTCTTTGGGGGAATTTCAACCTGATGGTCAGGAAGATGTGTGTTCCCAACAATAGTGCAACCATTGGCCATCCCCAGAGGGCTCCGGCGATCTGTGATACTACAGAACTGATAGAGAGTGAGGTAATCATAGTTTGGTTTTTAAATTATAGAGTAGCGTATTTTCTGCCGTATTGAAGCTGTTGTTTTAGGAAGTTGTCGCAGTATTCCACTTTGTAGTCCACCACTTTTCCATCCTTAACCACAGGTACGATATCAGGATTGACGAAGCCGCCGTAAGGTTTTAGCTGGAGAGCAGAATATCTCTCTCTAACCTCTTTGTGAAGGTCGTAATCAATATAGATGGCATATTTTTCCACCAAAGCTTTACCGGCTTTGAAGTCACCTTCAGATTTGATTCTTTGTACCTCTGAAAGAAGTTCACCGAACAGACCGCGAAGAGCCTCATAGTCGTTTACTACGAAATATGTCTTGCCGTCTCTTGTCTTTTTCTCGATAATGTTTTTGGCTGCACCTTTTTCGTAGCACCACTCTGCGATAAGTTTTCTGTTCTGCATATGGGCTTCAGTGTTGGTTTTGCCAAGCTCGATTCTTGAGAACTGGGTGAACAGACCGTTGCGGATGTATGAGTCGTATTCAGCTTTGTATGCCTCACCGTCAGGGAGGATACCAAGCTCTACAAGTTTGTTGTCTGCCAGGTAATATAGGGCGAACAAGTCTGCTCTGGCCTCTTCAAGTGTAGAGTTGAACTCGCCAAGTGAATTTGATGCTGTGGTAGGGAGAAGCTGTCCCGATCCGTGACCCAAACATTCGTGCAAGTCAGTGTGCAAATCGCTGGTAAGTGTGCCATATTTCTTTGCACGTTCGATCTCTGCCTCGTCCCAAGCAAATTCGCTTAGTGCGCTCTTAGGTGATTCCTGTGCAGCTTTGTCGTATGCTGATGTGATGTTTGCGATGGTTACAGATTTTGAACCATACTCTTTACGGATCCAGTCTGCATTAGGCAAGTTGATACCGATAGGGGTAGCAGGGTAGCAGTCACCGGCCAGGCAAGCCACTGTGATAACTTTTGCAGATACACCTTTCACCTCTTTTTTCTTGAAGCGTGGATCGATAGGTGAATTGTCTTCGAACCATTGTGCATTGTCAGAGATGATGGATGTTCTCTTGGATGCCTCATTGTCTTTGAAGTTGACAACAGACTCCCAGGTAGCTTTCATTCCAAGAGGGTCGTTGTAGTCCTCTACAAAGCCATTTACGAAGTCAATATGTGATTCGGTATCTTGTACCCAGGCTACATTGTATTCATCCCATTGTCTCAAATCTCCACTTTTGTAGTATGCGATAAGTTTCTGGATATAGTCTTTCTGGGTGTCATTCTCTGCTACTGCGCAAGCAGCCTCAAGGTTTTCCACTATTTTAGCGATAGCAGGGCCATAAAGACCATCGATTTTGTATACATCCTCGTAGATCTTGCCATTCTTCTTTACAAGCTTGCTGTTAAGACCGTAAGAGATAGGGCGTGGATCTTTAGGATCTCTCATCTGGTTGTAGAATTTCTGTGCTTCAGCTTTGGTTACACCGTCGTAGAAGTTTACTGCAGACGACAAAAGGAGATCCTTTTTGGTGCCGGTGTATTTTCTTTGGCTGTAAAGCTCAGGTTCGTAGATTACAGGGAGAAGTTCAGCGCACAATTCGCCGTCACCTACTGCCTCCATTAGAGATTGGAAATACTCTTTAGGACATGTAGGGATGATTTTGTCCTCTGCGTAGTGGTGGTGGATACCGTTGCTGAAGAATACCCTTTTTGCGTAGATAAGGAAGTCCTGATAGTTATTGCAGCCGTTGTCACCTTCATATTTGGTAAGGATATTCTCAAGGACTTTTCTGATTTTAAGGTTGTACTTGAAATTCTGTTCCCAGAGGATGTCCCTTCCGTATTTTGCAGCCTCGCCAAGGTGATAGATGTACTCTTTCTGTTGGAGAGTCAGATCATCCCATCCCGGAATCTGGTAGCGGATGATTTTAAGGTCTGCAAATTCGTCAATAAGGTACTTGAAATTTTCTGTTTCTGTTTTTGTTTTAGTGTTGTCTGCGCACGAACAAGCCAGCAGACCGACACCTGCAATTAGCAGCATAGTTTTTTGGATACGGTTCATATATAAAATTTGTAAATATTATCCTCTGTTGGCGATAATGGATTTTATCATGTGGAAGGTTTTGAAAGCTACATTGATCACGCTGTTGCGTGCAGCAGCCGCTTCAAAGCCCATATATAGCAGTTTTCCAGGTGTGACATTCTCTTTTACCACCTGCACTTTGTACATAATCATAGCCTCCTGATGCTCGATTCTGGAAGAGAGGAGCTTCCTCTGGAATCGCAGCTCTTTCATGCTTGATATATGACTGTATTCGATATTATTTTGATGACTCATCTCCTTTGGTTTTAAAGAACATACTGATAAGAAGCTTGACCATACTGTCGGTGAACATCCTTTTTCTAAATAGGATCAGGACTATCACCGCCACAAGGAATATACTGCCGGTGATCAGCGCTCCAAGGGGCTGGGAGTTCAAAAGTTCCCCTAACCAGCAGCTGAAAGCAAATGCGAAGAAACCGAATGCCACAGCTCCGGTAATCACCGCCAGGATGAAAACAATAAGTCTGCTGAACAAAACAGCAAGACTCTCTGTTATGGAGAGCTTGCCTTCGTTGATCCGCAGATCCAAATACTCTTTCAGCGAGCCATAAAGCTCACCCAAGAGGTTTTTGTTTGAATCGAATTCGCTCATGTCTGATTATTCTGTGGGGGTCTCTGCCTCAGCTGCGGGTGCAGGGGCAGGTTCCTCTTGATTTAACTTTGATTTCAGGTTCTGATACTCTTTGTCCAAGGCCTCTTTTATCTTTTTACGGGTCTCGGTTCCGTTGTCTGGGGCAAAAAGGATAGCTGCTGCTGCACCTACTATCGCTCCCCCTATAAATGCCAATAATGTATCTCCTTTCATATTCTGTGTATTGTTTTAATTGTTACAAATATAACATATTTATTTATATTTGCGTTGTTAATAGTTAATTGATATGGGTATAACAAAGCTGTTTAAAGCTGTTTTATATACAGTAATTTTACTTTTATTCACATCTTGCAGTTGGTTTGTCAAGAAGAGTGGCGAGGTGAACAGGTCTCTCCTTATGTATTTGGCGGTCACCTCCAATTTGAGCACTTCCATAAATTTGAACCTCTCGGATGTGAAAAACTCTCCATTTGTCCCCGAATATTTTGATATCAAAAAGGGGTCAGGTGATGTTTTGCTGGTGATGGAGCATAGGGAGAAGGATATTCCAAGATTGAAGAGATTCTATAGGAATGAATTCGGAGAAGTGGTAGAGGAGATTTTACAGGAGTATGAGGGGAGAAGCTCCATTGAACCGGAGTTGTTGCACGAAGTGCTTGTCTACGCAAATACTATTTTCCCCGCTAAGGAGAGCGGTATCCTGTTCTCGTCCCACGGTACAGGCTGGATTCCTGATGGTTATTATGCAAACCCTTCTGCTGTAAAAAGCTTTGGCCAGATAGATAAGAAGGAGATGGATGTCAAGGATATGGCGGCAGCTATCCCCGACAAGTATTCCTACATAATAATGGATGCCTGTCTGATGGGCAGTGTGGAGGTAGCATACGAGATGAAAGATAAGGGGGAATATATGCTACTCTCTCCCACAGAGATTATGGCGGCAGGATTTCCGTATGGAGATGTGATCGAGCAGGTGTTTTATGCGGAGGGGGATGTTCAGAGCAGACTTTCCTCGATAGCTGCAAGTTATTATGAGTTCTATGCGGATGAGGGCAGCGGTGGAGGTACCATCTCTTTGATAAAGAGTTCGGAGCTTGCCGGACTGGCTGATGCGGTAAGAAATATCATCTCTGCAGATGGAGACAAGATCGCTACTCTCAATATGAGCAAATTGCAGCCATATTTCAGAGGAAGTGTCCGTCACTGGTTTTATGACCTTACCGACTTTATGGAGAATATATCTTCTGATCCCGACAGGTTGGCAAGATACCATGCTGCCATTGGTAAAGCGGTGGTGGTGAAATATGCGACAGACAAGTTTTTGAGTATCCCTATCCGTACATATTCAGGGTTAAGCACTTATATCCCAAATCCGACCAATTCATATCTTGACGCCTATTACAGGACCATGGCCTGGAATGGGGCCGTACAGATGTTGAAGTAGTTCAGGATTTGTGGCACGATGATTGTAGTTTCATGGGTGAATAATTAACAACTAAAAACAGTAAACCTATGAAACTATTTTTAATGACTATAATCTCGACTTTATTGTTCAATGTCGGATATGCTAACACCTTTATGGATAGAGAGGTGGTTATAATGTTTGAAAAACTCCCTGCTACTGCACAGAAATTTCTGAACAAACATTTTCCACAACAGCCTATCTTGTCTATTGTGAAGGATGCAGATGGCCTGGAGGTGGATTATTCAATATATTATGAGGATGGGACAGAGGTGAAGTTTGACAGAAAAGGGAATTGGGAGAGTGTGGATCACGAGTACTCTTCGATCCCAGAGTCAGTATTGCCAGAGCAAATCCTTAATATGATCAAATCCAAGCACCCTGAGAGAAAAGTGACCGGTATTACCAGAGATTTGACAGGGAGAGACAAAGGTTACGAGGTGGAATTGGACAATGTTTTGGAGCTCAGGTTCGATTTGGAGGGGAGATTTGTCAGATATGACGATTAAATAATTTGATTATCAAGAAATTTTTCTACCTTTGCAGCCCACAAAAAAAGGGCTGCCTTTTTTGGTGCAATGGGGTTCGGAAACTCCGAACTGAGTAACACATTTTTAATTTACAATTATGCAACAAATCACTATCAACGGAAAAAACAGAGTTCTTGGTAAGAAATCTGATGTAAAACACCTTCGCAAAGAGGGTCAAGTACCATGTGTTCTTTACGGTGCAGGTATTGAGAATGTTATCTTCTCTCTATCAGCTAAAGAGCTTAAACTTATCACTCACACCCCTAACAGCTACATCATCAATCTTGACATTGAGGGTAAATCTTACCTTGCTGTTTTCCACGCTATCCAATACCATCCAATCTCTGACGAGGCTCTTCACGTAGACTTCTTGGCAGTAACTGAGGACAAACCAGTTGTTATCGCAGTTCCTGTAAAAGTTGAAGGTCACTCAGAAGGTGTAAAACAAGGTGGTAAACTTGTACCAGGTGCACGCAAACTTAAAGTTAGCGGTCTTATCAAAGATCTTCCTGATACACTTTCAGTAGATATCACTAACCTTACTATCGGTAAACAAATCAACGCTGGTGATCTTTCTTACGAGAACATCCAAATCGTAAGCCCTAAGACCACTATGGTATGTGCAGTTAAAGCTACTCGTGCTTCTGCAGCTGCTGCTAGAGGTTAATCTTTGATATCTGTAGAGTATGAACTATCTGGTAGTCGGTCTTGGTAATATCGGTTTCGAATATGTTGATACTCGACATAATATAGGATTTTCAGTATTGGATGCCTGGGCTCAGGCGTCCAATACTTCTTTTAGTACCAAACGTTACGGAGATGTAGCTGAGGTACGTTTCAAAGGGCACTCTTTCACTCTGCTCAAGCCCTCCACCTATATGAATTTGAGTGGTAAAGCTGTAAACTACTGGTTGCAGCAGAGCAAGATCCCTGTAGAGAGGCTGCTTGTTATAGTGGACGATATGGCCCTTCCTATCGGTCATTTGAGACTTAGGAAGAAAGGTAGTGATGGCGGCCACAATGGCTTGGCAAATATTGCCCAGATGATAGGGACTGAGAGTTATTGCAGATTGAGAATCGGCATAGGTTCCCACATCGGTTTCGGTTCACAAGTGGACTTCGTCCTTGGCAAATGGACCGCTGAAGAGAAAGTGGAGCTCAAACCTGCTATAGAGCGCGCCATAGATGTGATAAAAGCTTTCGGTACTATCGGTGTGGATCGTGCTATGAACCAGTATAACACTAAAGGTGCCCCTTCGGAGCCTAAGGCTACCAATCAATAAATTTCTCCAGGTCACGACGCTCTTTCTTGGTTGGTCGTCCTGTCCCTCTATCCCTTTTTACAAATATGGTTTCAAACGGAGCGTTGAGTTTGTCCAGCTCCTCTTGTGGTGTGATATCCTCTGCAAACTGAGATACTGCCTTGGCACCTTGTCTGTTGCCAATAGGGATTAATACCCTCCACTGGTAGTGTACGCTCCCTTTGCGCACCTCTATGATATCGTTCTCCTTGATGTCCTTCGAGGGCTTTGCCTCCTGGTCATTGACCTTTACCTTGCCACTTTTGCACGCTTCTGTAGCCTCTGAGCGTGTTTTGTACACTCTGATGGCCCATAGGAATTTGTCCAGACGTTCTTCTATCTTCTCCATGTTAGTGGTCATGATGATGGCATCCGCAGGTGCAGTTGTCATCGTGTTGCTCAGGCTCAATATAAGAGTCGTTATCCTCCTGCTTTACGATATAGACCTCCAGAAGTTTTGTCCCCTTTTGTACAGGTGACAATATGAAGTCGCTATATCCGGCAGGGATAAGTACCAGTTCCCCCTCTTTGATTGAACACTCCCCTTCTCCGATCTGCGCCTCACCGCTGATGCAGTAATATAGGATGAAGCTCTCGTATTTGTCGGTGTAGATATGGAAAGGGTCGTTAAGGTCTATAGATGTAACCTTGAAATATGGGTTATCTGTAAGTGTGTGCTGTTCGTGTCTGTGCGATGCGGGGATATAGTTGGCGTTGGAGTCGAACTTCGAGTAGTTGATGCAGTCAAATGCCATTTCGTGGTGCATCTCACGTGCTGTTTTAGGGTCGTTCTCCCTTCCCCAGTCATAAAGTCTGTAGGTGACATCGCAAATCTGTGCGATCTCTGCGATCACAAGTCCATTTCCGGCAGAGTGGATAGTTCCCGGTTCGATATAGAAGAAATCCCCTTTTTTAGGGTGGTAGCAGTTGAGGCAATCCTCTACATCTCCATTTTTGCACCTCTGGTAGAACTCATTCGGGTCCATATCCCTATTGAAACCCATATAGATCACAGAGTCTTCCTGTGCTTCAAGTACATACCATGCCTCGCTCTTTCCGTATGAATTGTGTCTGTCGTATGCTGTCTCATCGTCAGGGTGAACCTGAACTGAAAGTTTGTCCTTGATGTCAAGAGTTTTGATCATCAGAGGAAACTCGTTGCCAAAGCATTTGTAGTGGTCATCACCTACGATCTCACCCATGTAGGTCTCGATGATATCGTATAGGGCATTACCCTCCAGGTACCCGTTGGATATGGATGAGCTCTCATCTTCAAATCCCGAAATTTCCCACGACTCACCGATAGTGGAGCCAAATCTCTCACCACCCCAAACCCTCTCTTTCAGGATAGAGTCAAACTTAAGCGGATATAACTGTTTCTTGCTCATCTCTTCTGCCAACGTATTTTGATATAAGGAAATATGATAGTGCCAATACTGCCACTGATATTGCGTAAATTGGGAAATAGATCTGGTCATTACCGATCATCTCTTTGAATGACCCTGCCTCTGCCAGCTCCGGATAGAAGTAATATGTCACGATGGAGGTGGCATTGTTTAAAAAGTGGAGGATAATGGTAATCCACAGATTTCCGGTCTTGTAGTAGAGCCATCCGAAAAGGAGTCCCATAAGGAATGCTGGAATCGCTTGCCATGGGTTCATGTGGATAACTCCGAAAATAAGTGCTGACCAGAATATGGCTTTGGCCGGCGATACCCCTTTTTCCACCATACCGCGAAGCATGATCCCTCTGCACAGGAGCTCTTCGATCAGGGGAGCGCATACGCAAGTAGTCATTGAAGTCCAGAAAAAGCTCTCGCTGATGACAGCATCCTTGAACCACTCGGGAGTGGTGAACAGTGCAGCTGCGGGGTCTATGAAGAAAAGAAAGGCAGCCATAATCACCGGAAGCATAATGAACATCACGATGGGGTTCATCTTTCCGAAGTGGGATTCATTAATCTTGCGTTTGGGGGAGTATTGCCCTCTCTTACCTTTCAGATATGCATAAACAAATGCAGGGGTAAGGGTAAGCAAGTAGGCAAGAAACTGGGATATTGCAGGGATATCTTTAACAAATGGAAGGGTGGTAGGTGCTGCCAACAAGGAACCACATACAACCACACAT
>JAEIGA010010169.1_pt1 | contig 14254 bp, 13 predicted proteins | sample 9270691 | NCBI WGS metagenome assembly JAEIGA01 (sample SAMN17057246, study PRJNA624740) | gut metagenome | biome: biome; isolation source: fecal sample | host: Bos grunniens | place: China: Xizang | collected 2019 | reverse complement strand
GCTGCATCAGCAGTACACCGCCCACACCACAAGCAGCGCTGAGCAGACAGCAGCATAGTACAAGAATAATGGTCAGCATCCAGGGCTGTTTCTTCTTTTTCTTTTTAGGTTCCGGAACATACCGGTATTCAGAAGGTGTACCGGGTGTACCTGCGTAGTAGGTGTATGGATCATTTTGGTAGGGCTTTCCGGGGTTGGATATCACTTCATAATGCGCATCTTCCTGCGGTAGCTCGTTGGGATTATCGTATTCGCTCATAGTTTTTATCTCCTTTTCGGGTTTGTTTTGAAGATAACACTCCTGTCTTAAGCATGGCTGAAGAAACTGTGATTACCTGTAAAATAACTGTAAATTTCACTTTCTTCAGCTTTCCTTAAGGTAAAGACCGTATTATAATGGCAAATAGTATCATCGGAGGGTATCTCTATGAAGATTTTGGTCATTGAAGATGAAAAGCTGCTGGCAGATTCCATTCAGGAAATGCTGGAACGGAAAGGTTTTCAGGTGGAGTGCGTTTATGACGGGCAGAGCGGTAAGGAATATGCAGAGCTTGGCATTTATGATCTGCTGATTTTGGATGTGATGATGCCCAAAATGGATGGCTTGGAAGTGGCGCGGCAGGTGCGGCTGAACCGTTGCAATACGCCGATCCTGATGCTCACGGCAAAATCTGATGTGCAGGATCGGATCGCCGGTCTGAATGCAGGCGCGGACTATTACCTGACCAAGCCTTTTGACTCCGGAGAGCTGCTGGCCAGCATCAATGCATTGCTTCGGCGGCAGGGTGGACAAGTTAACGAGATGGTGTTCGGAAACACCGCTCTGGATCTTGGAACAAGCATGCTGATGGCGAACGGAAAAACCGTCCGGCTGTCTGCTAAGGAATTCGATGTGATGCGGCTTCTGCTGCAAGCGGGAAAACGCAACTTATCCAAATCTGCGATCCTCTCCCATATCTGGGGGTTGGAATCCAATGCGGTGGAGAACCATGTGGAGGTCTATGTGGCGATCCTCCGCAAGAAGCTTAGCAGTATCGGTTCTGATGTGAAGATCGTTTCCATCCGAGGGCTTGGCTACCATTTGGAGGTGAAGGATACTTGATCAAGAAACTCCGTATTAAGTTTGTTTGCATCGTGATGGCCATTGCCATGCTGATGGTTGGCGGCATTTTGGGTGTGGTGATCCACTTTACCGGAACCACTATGGAGGTGCAAAGCGTCAGTATGATGCGTACCATTGCTGCGAATCCTTTTCAGGAAAGACATCCGGGAAAACATCCTAATGACGAGGTGCGCCTACCTTTCTTTACGGTGCAGATCAGCAGCCGGGGTGAGCTGATCACCGCAGGCGGTGGATACTTCGATTTGACCGACCGGGAATATTTGCAGCAGATCGTAAACCTTGCATTGGCTTCGGAGCATGAATCCGGGGAATTAACAGAATATAATTTGCGGTTTCTAAAAGCCGGTTCCCCCAGAGGCTATAGCGTTGTATTTGCAGATACCGCAACAGAGGCAGCGACCATCAGAAGTATGGCCTACAGCTGTATGGTTATCTTTGTTGCGGCAATGCTGGTTTTCTTAGGCATCAGCGTTCTGCTTTCCCGCTGGGCCATCAAGCCGGTGGCGGCAGCCTGGGATCAGCAGCGGCAGTTTGTGGCAGATGCGTCCCACGAATTGAAAACACCGCTTGCGGTCATTATGACAAACGCAGAACTGATGCAAAACGAGGAAACGCCGGAGGACGATAAAAAGAAGTTCTCTAAAAATATCCTGTCCACAACCTATCAAATGCGTAGCCTTGTAGAGAATATGCTGGAAATGGCGCGGGTGGACAACGGAACCGTAAAGATGCATTTTGCGCCCCTGGATATGAGCGAGCTTATCAGCGATGCGGTACTCAGTTTCCAGCTTCTGTATGAAGAAAAAGGAATGGGTCTGCGGTGTGCAATTTCAGAGGGCATTTCCATTAACGGCAGTGAGCAGCATTTGTACCAGGTGATGGATGTGCTGCTGGACAATGCGCTGAAATACGCTACCCCCAACGGGATGGTTAGTGTAGATTTGGTAAGTACCGGCAGAAACTGCATGTTATCCGTAGCAAGTCCCGGTGAGCCGATTTCTAAAGAGGATCTTAAAAACATTTTCAAACGGTTTTATCGGGCAGACAAAGCAAGAGCCATGAATGGCAGCTATGGATTGGGTCTTAGCATTGCGGAATCTATTGTGGAAGCCCATAAGGGTAAAATCTGGGCAGAAAGCAAAAACGGCTATAACACCTTTTATGTGCAAATTCCGACAAATAACTAAAGAATTAGCTGTGGAGAACCAATCTCCACAGCTTTTTTGTTCAAAAATTATTTACAGTTAATACCCGCTTTTTTCAGTTACACACAAGCTTTCCTTTGTAAACTGGGTACTGTAACCAATTTGGTGACCCACGAAAGGAGCTTTTTCAATGGCAAAAAAGGATAAACAGACGGATGCACCCAGCGTGCAAAGGGACGATGCCCTGTTTGAAACACTGGGCAAGAATAAGAAGAGAAAAAGACGCAAGATCATCATTACGGTGGTGACCATCGTATTGGTGCTTGCGATCATTGCAGTTGTAGGTGTCAGCTTCCTGCAGCGGCAGGTTCGGGAGCAGTTCGCTTCCTCTCAGGGTGAGGTGCTTTCTTATGAGGTAACCACCGGTTCTATCAGTACTGTGGTTTCCGGTTCCGGAAGCCTTACGGATGTGGATCTGGAGTCCATCACCGTCCCGGAGGGGGTGGAGATCACAGAGGTCAAGGTGAAGCGAAACCAGGCGATCACCACCGGTGATATTTTGGCAACCGTGGATATGGCTTCTGTTATCAGTGCCATGGCAGATCTGCAGGTGCAGATCGAAGAACTGGATGCCCAGATCAGCGATGCGGAAGATGATTCTGCAAGCACCTCCATCTATGCCGGTGTTACCGGACGGGTCAAGGCGATCTTTGGCGAAGAAGATGCAGATGTTGCGGAAGTGATGTATGAACACGGGGCACTGGCGCTGATCTCTTTGGACGGTTACATGGCAGTGGACATTGAAACCGATGCCCTCAAAGTAGGCGACAGCGTAACAGTCAAGCTTTCTGACGAAGATGAAGTCACGGGTACCGTGGAATCCGTTGTGGGCGGTAAGGCCACCATCCTTGTGACAGATAACGGTCCTGAATATGATGAGGCGGTTACTGTTTTGAATAGTGAAGGCGCCCAGTTGGGTACCGGCAATCTCTACATCCACAGTGCGCTCAAGGTTACCGGTTACGCAGGTACCATTTCTAAGGTGCGCACCTCTCTTAATGTAAAAGTATCCGATACCACAAAACTGTTCACCTTAGAAGATACCAGCTACAGCGCAAACTATAATGCTCTCCTCCGTGAGCGTGCAGAGCTGGAAGAGACCCTTTTGGAATTACTGACGATCCGGCACGATGGCGCAGTTCTGGCGCAAATGGATGGCAGTGTTTACAGTGTGGATTACAGTGATGATGCAGCCACTGCGGTTGCCACCCTTTCTGCTGACGAAAAAATGTCCGTGACCATCAGTGTGGACGAGTCTGACATTCTTTCTCTGGAACTGGGGCAGACCGTCACGGTTTCCGTCAGTTCCGTCAGCGAGGATTCCTTTGAAGGTACGCTGACCGAGATCAACCGCACCAGTTCAGAATCCGGTACCTACTCTGCTGTTGTGGAGCTGGAAAAAGCGGATGGAATGCTCTCCGGTATGACCGCCAGTGTCAGCGTGCGGATCGAGGGCGTGGATGATGCCATTCTGATTCCCATTGAAGCGCTGCACAAGACCAGCGACGGTGCTTATGTTTACACCAGCTACAACGAAGAATACCAGGAATACGGTGGCAAGGTTGATGTTGTTACCGGTCTGGAGAACAGCACCTATGTGGAGATCAAGTCCGGTTTGAACGTCGGTGATACCGTCTACTATACTGAGCAGGAATCCGGTTTTGGTAATTTTGGCGGTGGTAGATTCCCTGGCGGCAATAGTGGCGGTTTCCCTGGCGGAATGGGCGGTTCCGGTGGCGGTATGCCTGACTTCGGTGGTGGCCAAATGCCTGATTTTGGTGGCAACGGTGGCGGCGGAAGACCCAGTGGCAACGGTAACTTCCCTGGTGGTAAGGGTAGCGTCACCGGCGGCTTTGGAGGCTAAGTATGATCGATATTAAAGAACTGTGCAAGGTGTATTTAGTGGGCGACGAACGGGTTCGCGCACTGGATCACGCCACACTGCACATTTACCCCAAGGAATTTGTCAGTATCATCGGTCCCTCCGGCAGCGGTAAATCCACACTGATGAATATTATCGGCTGTCTGGATGTTGCCGACGCAGGCAGCTACAAGCTGGATAACCTGCCCATTGAAGCCTACACCGAAAATGAACTGGCAAAAATTCGTAATCAGAAAATTGGCTTTGTGTTCCAGCAGTTTAACCTGATTCCCAAGCTGACGGCCTGGGAGAATGTAGAACTTCCGCTGATTTATCAAAAAGTTCCCAGAGTAGAGCGGCAGACCCGTGTAAAAGCTGCACTGGAGCGGGTAGGTCTGAGTAATCGTGCCACGCACCTGCCAACAGAGCTTTCCGGTGGTCAGCAGCAGCGTGTAGCGATTGCACGGGCCATTGTCACCAACCCCAAATTGATTTTGGCAGACGAGCCCACCGGTGCCTTGGACTCCAAAACCAGCCAGGAGATTATCGATATTTTCCATGAACTGCACAAACAGGGCAACACCATTGTTCTCATTACTCACGACAAGGATGTTGCCAAGCAGGCAGAGCGATCTATTCACATTCTGGACGGACAGATTACGGAGGTGACGCTGTAATGTTATCTTTTAAAATGGCACTGCGGTCTATCAGCTCCAATAAACTCCGGGCAGCGCTTACCATGCTGGGCATCATCATCGGCGTTATGGCACTGGTAGTTTTAGTTAGCTTGGTCAATGGCGCTACCAGTTCCGTTACCGATGCGGTGTCCGGTCTTGGCACCAGCATGCTGACGGTCAGCATTTCTGACGATAAGGGAATGCCTTTGGATTTGGATACGGTAAACGGCTATATGGAAGAGGCCGGCATTGGCTTAGTTGCGCCATACACCAGCACCAGCGTAACTGCCAGCGGTGAAGAAGCAAGCGGCGAAGTGACGGTTTACGGCACAACTCCCGCATTTTACGATGTGCAGGGTATGCAGCTGGCTATGGGCCGCTTTTTGAAAACCTCCGATGTGGAGAACCACACCTATGTCTGCGTTATCAACGAAACCGCAGCCACCGAGCTTATCGGCTATGTGGACTGCGTGGATCAAGCCATCAGCCTGAACGGTGTGGAGTACACCATCGTGGGCGTTCTCTCTGATAACGAGGATAGCATTACCAGCATGATGACCTCCGGCAGCTTGGCAGTATATCTGCCCTACACCAGCCTGCTTCGTCTTTCCGACAGCCTGACAAGCGAAGTGACTTCCTTCTATGTCAGCGCACCGGAAAATGGCACAATGGAAACTGTGGAAGCATCTATGACGAGTATTCTCATGGAGCGCTTCGAAGATGATGACGAGGCTTTCACCGTATCTTCCCAGAGTGTTCTGGAGGATACCATGAGTTCCATTACCTCCATTCTGACCATTCTGTTGGGTGGCATTGCAGCCATCTCTCTGGTGGTTGGCGGTATTGGTATTATGAACATTATGTTGGTTACCGTTACTGAGCGTACCCGTGAGATAGGTATTCGTAAGGCGATCGGTGCCAGTCGCGGCACGATCCTCAGCCAATTCCTGATGGAAGCGGTGGTGTTGTGTATGCTTGGCTGTGCATTGGGCATTTTCCTTTCCTGGGCAATCTTGCAAACTGTTTCCACTGTGGTTTCCAGTTTGGATATGTCCTTCTCTTTGGACGGCGGTGTGGTGCTGATTGCGGTTGTGTTCTGCTTTGTCATCGGCGTGGTCTTCGGCTTGTACCCTGCCAATAAGGCAGCCAAGATGAAGCCTATCGATGCCCTGCACTACGGAGGTTAACCTATGGATAAAACAAGAAAAAAGAATATAAAGCGGATCATTGCCCTTGTCTGTGTGGCCTGCGTAGTTGTACTGTTGGCAGCTATGCCCCTGCTTGCAAAGCAAGACGACAACGAGGACGGACCCAAGGCAAGTATTCTCTCAAATACTGTAACCACCGGTAGCATCAACACCGAGCTGATCGGCGGCGGTACATTGGCAGAAGAGGATGCCGTTACTATCTCGGTTCCCGCTGCGGTGAAACTGAAGGAGTTCCTTGTTTCCAACGGCGATGCAGTCACAGAAGGTGCTGCCATTGCCACGGTTGACCGGGTAACCGTTATGACGGCAATTTCCCAGGTGCAGGAAACTTTGGAATATCTGTCCGAGCAGATTGAAAAGGAAAGCGATACAGACAGCGAAGAATCTGTGACCGCGCTGGCTGGCGGCACAGTCAAGATCCTGTATGCCGAAGAGGGCGATTCTGTACAGAGTGTAATGCTGGAGCATGGCGCACTGGCTGTGCTGAGTCTGGATGGCCTGATGGCGGTGGACCTGGAAACAGAATCTACACTGCCTGTCGGCACGGCTGTTACCGTGACCCTTTCCGATGGCACCGTAGTTTCCGGTAAGATTACCAAGAACTTAGCAGGCGAAATGACCATTACAGTGGAGGATGATTCCTATCCTGTGGGGGATGCTGTGCAGGTAACTGCCGAAGACGGCACTGCCATTGGATCTGGTGAGTTGTATATTTATAGTCCCTGGAATGCTACGGCCTATGCCGGCACAGTAAAGAGCATTAAGGTCAGCGTAGGTGACAAGCTGAGTGCCGGAAAGACCGTGATGGTACTGGAGAATGTGGGTTACTCTGCAACCTACCGACAACTGATCGGTCAGCGCCAGGAATATGAAGAACTGATGCTGGAACTGTTCAAAATGTATCAGACGGAGACAATCACTGCTCCCTGTGACGGCGTGGTGTCCGGAATTGATAAAAATAGTGTACAGCTGCTGTCTGCGGGTGGGCAAGGCTATACCATCAGCTTCCTAGCTAATTCTCCTAATGGAGATAACGAAACCTTGTATGCCAATTATGCAGGACAAGTAACCGGCATTTCCGCCGAAGGTTGGAGTTTGAACATCAACCCACAAGCAATTCCCATTGATGATTACTTGGTACTGTCTGGTGTATCACTGGATACAGCATCTATGACGCAGGCTGTTTTGCACACCCAGACCGGCATCCCCGTTTACACACTCTCCGGTGGAACTTGGGTGCAGGTAAGCAGCTCTGAGATTGGTGTAGGTGATATTCTGCTGTTTGCCGCAGATAGTGATGGCAGCTTGGTATGGAGTGTATTGCTTCAGAAAGCATCGCAGCCGGAACAGCCGGACAATCCGACGGAGCCTAGCGATCCTACACTGCCCAGTGAGCCGACTGAACCCAGTAATCCCACAGAACCTAGTGATCCTACGCAGCCTAGTGATCCTACGCAGCCTAGTGATCCTACGCAGCCTAGTGATCCTACGCAGCCTAGTGATCCAACGGTGCCCAGCGATCCAACGGTGCCCAGCGATCCTACGCAACCCAGTGATCCTACACAGCCTAGTGATCCCACCAACCCCAACAATCCTACCGGACCTAGCAATCCAGGTTTCACCTATCCTTCTGGTGGTAGTTTCCCGTCTGGTGGCAGCTGGGGTGGCACTGGCGGTATGGTAGAGCAGGAACCTGCTTTTGAGTTGTATGGATTGGAGATGGCAGAAATTGCAGCAGTCACACCCCAGGATACGATGACTTTGGAAATCACCATCGACGAGCTGGACATCAAGGCATTGCAGGTAGGCATGACTGCACAGGTGAAGATCGACGCGCTGGGCGGTGAGAAGTACACAGCAACCATTACAGAGATTGGAAACACCGGCACCAATAACGGTGGCAACAGTAAATACACTGTAGAGCTGGCTATGGAACGCGGCGAGAATATGCTGATAGGCATGAATGCCACTGCAAAAATCGTCCTTAATACGGCAAGTGATGTGCTTTCCATCCCTGTAGATGCCCTGGTGGAACAAGGCAATCAGACAGTGGTTTACACCGGCTATGATAAAGAAAATGAAACATTACGCAATCCTGTGGTAGTGAAAGTTGGTAGTTCTGACGGTGAGACCGTGGAAATCCTTGAAGGTCTGACAAACGGACAGACATACTATTACGCATACTACGACACGCTGGAAGTTTCCTTTACACCTGATTTCGGAAACATGGGCGGGAGAGCTATGTTTGGCTAAAACACATTGCGGTGCCGGAAAACCGGCACCGCAATAGGAGCGTTTGGAGGTTTTATTATGAAACAGAAATTAGTAGCAATTTTAGTTGTTTTTGTTTTGGCATTATCCCTGACGGCCTGCGGTGCAGAAGAGGAAACAACCCTTACCGGAATGGTGGTCTCCGTAGACGGTACCGTGATTTCCCTGATGGAAATGGATACCGGCAATATGGGCGGAAAGGACTTTGCAGAGGGAGAAAGACCCGAAAAGCCGGAAGGTATGGAAGGCTTTGAAAATTTTAATCCGGAAGATTTTGATGGCACTATGCCGGAGGGAGGCAATTTCCCTCAGCGGGGAGAGGGTGAAAGGCCTGAGATGCCTGAGGGAATGACTCCGCCGGAAGGCATGACTATGCCGGAAGATGGCCAGATGCCGGACTTTAGTGGTGAAAACGGCGGTATGCGCCCCGGTTTCGGCAATTTCGGAGAAAACATGGAAACAAAGGATGTGGATATTGCGAATGCCCATATCTCCGTGGAGATCGATGGCGGCAAGGCTTCCGGCAGCATGGATGACATTAAGGCAGGCACCTTTGTGACCATTACCATGAACGGCAAGGGCGAGGTTACCAATGTGATGGTTTCCTCAATGTCCGGTTTTGGCAGTGGCCGTAGACCGACAAATTAAATTCGAAAAGAGGTTTCGCACACATTTTGGTGCGAAACCTCTTTTTGCATTTTATAGACTATGATATGTTAAAATTCTACGATTTCCGGTGCAGCGGTATAAGAAGAGAACGTGGCAACAGCGTTCTTAAAATAGAACACCTGGGTGTTTCCGTCATTCTCATCATACATTCCCCGCAGATTGGGGTAGGCATCCAACATAGATTTCTTAGCTTCGACCCGGTCATCCTCTACCAATTCACCGGCAACACGAATCCATACACCCTGATAGAATGCAGAAATTTCCACCTTGGGATTAGCCAAGATCTGCTTAGAGCAGGGTTTGACCTTCCCAGTCTGGATGTACAGTTTGCCATCGAAAATATTGGCGGTGCCGAAAGGACGGACACGAGGCTGATCATCCTCAACCGTTGCCAGATAGTAAACACCGGCATCCTTCAAAAATTTGCATACTCTTTCCATGATGTTGCCTCCTAAGTGTTTTTCTTTTATTATACAACAGCCAATGCGTGTGTTGCAAGGGGAGCTTTCACTAGCTACAGCTAAGCTTTTTGCGCATCTTTTCCAATGCTCTGCGGTATGTTTTGTCTGCGGTATCCGGGGAAGCAAGACCATGTTCCACCGCCAGTTCGATAAATGGTACTTTCCTTCTTGGTTTGCGTTTAGGCTTACCATCCGAATCAAGATCATTCTCATCGTAATGGTGAGTGGCATAACACTCCCGGCAGAAGCCAAGATGATCCGCAACGATTGCCCGTTCCCGGTAATTTAGCGACTCGAAGGTTGACATAACTTTCTCTGCTTTTTCTATGCGAAAATACAGTTCCTCTGTTTGGGATGTACCATCAACGGCAACTTCCTCCATGCTCTCTTCACTGTCCTCATCTCCATAGTGCCGATAGAAGTCCGTCATGTTCATATTCAGCAGACCGCCCATCAGGATCTCTTCCACATTCTTTGGGGAGATTTGGGTTTCTTCTGCAATGGCCGCAATGGTGTCTTCATCATAACGATATTCATGCTCTGCGAATTTGCGCATCACCTTACGCAGGTTTTCGTCGGCATAACTGCTCTGCACTGTATAGCCGGTGCGCATGGTGCGGATATAGGTATGCACGGCGTTCATTGCCGGTAATTCCTTGAATACCAGGAACGGCACACCACGAGAAATATCGTATCGTTGCAATGCTTCCATCATGCCCATCACATAGGCCTGTTTCAGATCAACGAAGTGCCCATACATAGCATATTCGTTGACGAAGCCTCTTGCCTTGGTGTTCAGGTCTTTCTCATAGTGATGCAAGAACCATGCCAAATATGTTTCATCGTTTTCCGCAAAATACCGTTCAAAATACTCCTGGTAGTTTTCATATTTCGGTGGAGCCTGCTCCAACCGATAGATTTTCAAATCCTTTTCCCAATCGTTCATTGACTCCACCTCCTTCAATATGGTGTTGGGTTATTTTAGACTTTTTATTGTTTCTGCGTATAGTGATTGCTGTGTCATGTCCTTCGGATATTGGGTGGCAGCATACATAGGATCTTCCAGGGCATGCAGCTTGTGCTCCAGTGCCAGTTCCTTTGCCTTGGCCGCAAAATCTTCCGTAATGGAATGCCTGCTCTTTTCAGATCGTATCGCACCACACCGGCGGTTGTAGATATCCACCACGGGATCAGCCGCAGCCAGTTCCTTGCGGTTAATGCTGGCGGCATACTGCTTGCAGGAAATTTGCTTACCCCTAAAAGTATAGGGGGACATACCGGTGCAGTACCGCTGCCGCCGTGCAGAGGTCATAAGAAAATAGGTTTCACAGATCTCACACTGCCTTGGGTAATGTCCGTAATGCAGCCCCTCGAAGAAGTCTGTGATAATAAAACTGTAGTAACTGTCAAAGTACAACCGCCTTGCTACAACCTCAGATTTACTCTTGGCATTCTTTTTGTAGGGAACATATTCGGTTGTCACTGGCAACGAAAGTTCCCCAAAGATATCCATGGCAATGGGCAGCAGGTGTGTTTCGTCCAGCCGCTCCGCTTCATCTGCGCATCCTACAAAGTGTACCAACTGGTTAAAAGCTTTCCGGATATCTGCACCAATGCGGTCATAGAATTGCAGCGTTCTGCGCACTTCGGCGAGTAACCCTTCCGCCTGTTCAAAGAAAGCCTTGTCGTATTCAGGTGGTAGCAGGTGCAGCAGAACTTGTCCTTTATCCATATTTCCCACTACTGCTCTGCGCCGGAAGTAGGATATAAGCATTTCTGCGTTTTTATTTGTGAAAAGGTTCTCTATTCTGTTTCGCTCCGCTTTTATGTCCAGTGTATCAAAGGGTTTCAGCCAGGTCAGGGCATGGAAGACATTGCAGATCTCTTCGCCCGCTTTTGTAAAATCGCCTGCGTTAAGATATCCGGCCTTCAACTGCTCCTGCAGCTGCCAGTTTTGGTTTGTGAAGACACTGATCCTGGCAGCGGTATCCTCCTTGTAGTATTGGTTCAGAAGATGTACGCAGTAATGGCCTGCCGGATAGGTTTTGCTGCCAATGCGCACTCTGCCGTCCCGGTAATCTGCGCTGAAAAACAGTCCTGCGTTCATAATTCCACCTCCTCGTATATCATTCTAAAATAGTAACTGTCCAATAAATGTCCCTAATAACATCATAATATTTTTGAAGGAAAATTTTGTGGATTTTTTGAAAATATCGCTTTCGAGTATGTAAACAAATCAAGAATAAATCTAAAAACCCATTGCAGCACAAGCACTTTTACTTGTTTCGCTTTTTGATTCTTACTTGTTTCTATATTCCATATAAAAATCGCCTTTTCGAGTATTCAAATAAGTGAGGGGGATGACACCACCTCAAATGAATATGATGGGCAATGCCGTCGGGAAACCGGCGGCTATTTTTATGCCCAAAGGAAAGGAGGACGATATGGTTCTACACATCACAAAGGAGCAGGAAGCGCAAATCTGCAATTTGGTGCGAAAACGATGCGCCAATTACCGCAGAGGAAACTGCCTGCTACTGAACGGACTGAGGGAACGCACCTGTGTACAGCTTTTATGTAGAAGCGGCATCTTTTGCCGCTACTTCCAAGAAGCGGTGCTTCCCCGGGAGAAAAACTTGTACACGCAAATTTTAAAGCAAAACAAAAAGGAGGAATGACAATGAAAACAATGAACGCAGTCCACATCATTGGTGTTGACCATGGCTATGGCAACATCAAAACCGCAAACTACTGCTTTCCAACCGGTGTGGAGAGCAGCGATACCGAGCCGACCTTCAAGCAGGATCTGCTGATCTACGAAGGCCGCTATTATCAGATTGGCATTGGACACAAGGAGTATGCCGCTGAGAAGATCATGGACCAGGACTACTATGTGCTGACCCTGGCAGCAATCGCAAGAGAACTGGCAAGGGAGGATATCTCCGAGGCTAGTGTGTATATTGCCGCCGGTCTGCCACTGTCCTGGGTAGGTAAGCAGAAGCAGGCATTCAAGGAATATCTACTGCAAAACTGCGAGGTAACCTTCACCTACCGAAACAAGGAATATCATCTTCACATTGTCGGCGCAGAAGTGTTTCCCCAAGGCTTTGCGGCGATTGCTCCCAACCTGCAGGAGTTTGCCGGTAGCCATATGCTTTGCGATATTGGCAACGGCACCATGAACATCCTACGGATCTTGAATCGCAAGCCGGACCCCAAGCAGATGTTCACCGAGAAATACGGTGTTCACCAGTGCATCCTGGCTCTGCGGGAAGCGTTACTCCGGGAACACAATGCCCAGCCTGATGAAGCTCTGCTGCACAGCTTTCTGCAAAACGGAACTGCCGGTTTGGAGGAAAGCCTGGAGCAGACCATGACCCAAGTGGCGAAGGGGTATGCCGCCAAGGTGTTCCGCAAGCTGCGGGAACACGGCTACGATCCCCGGCTGATGAAGCTTTATGTAGTGGGCGGCGGTGGCTGCCTGCTGAAAAACTTCTGCCCCATTGACGAAAACCGGGTAACGATCAACAGCGACATCTGCGCCACCGCAAAAGGCTATGAGTATATGGCTGCGGTGCAGATCCGGAAAGGTGGTATCCGGTGATGACAACGAAAATCACCATTCGCTTCAATGATGGTAAGGCGGCAGATAAGCGTGCTCTGGATTATCTGCAGACGGTAGGGATCTCCTACAGCAAGGCGGTGATCAAGGCTATCAATGCCTATCTGGATCTGAAAACCGAGGAAGAACGCAAGGATGCCTTTCTTCAGGAGGTAAGAAATATCGTCCGGGTGGAACTGAGATCCAATCCCATGATGGGTATGATGTCCTACTTCCAGCCGCCGGTTGAGCAGAAGCCGACTCAGGAAATCGAAGATGCCATGCTGGCGTTTTTGGATGCTTTCGATGGCGAATAAAATGCTTTCGCCATCATTTTACAGGAAAACTGCTGTCGTATTCTGTTGTAAAAAGATGAGTGCCTTCGCTTTTGACCGAAATGCGACGGCAGTTACAGTAAAAGCGATGGCATAACTGCAAGAAAGTGGGATCAAGTTGCCAATTTGGCAACTTGATGGATGAACATCCAAAGTGGTGAGTGGACAAAATGCCCACTCACCATATAACCGGTCCTAACGCACAGGAGTGGTATTGTCTTATAGGGTAACAAGCAGGGAACTTGTACGGCAAGTTCCAACCAATCAGCGGATCCTAACCGCTGATTATCTTAAGGGCGCAGCCCCTAACCCCAGTGAGAAAGGATATGATTATGAAAGAAAAGGATAAGCGGGTAGAACTTCGACTTCCCGCAAAAGAAAAAGAGCAACTGGAACAGCTGGCGAAGAAATGTGGCTTGTCACTATCTGAATATCTGCGCAAGAGAGGTCTGGGTTATGAACCCGGACCTTTTTTAGATGACCGGTTTTACGCCGTGTATTCCAAGTTGTGTGAGATCAGTAATCTGTCGCTGCAGCCGGATACAGAGGCCGCGCTGATTGCCATACTGAATGATTTACGGCAGAACCTGTTCCTGCCCAAGAAACAGCGACAGAAGGAAATTGTAGAGGAGGTGATCTTATCGCTACCACGGGATTCTGGCCCGTAAAGGGTCGTTTAAAAGATGTCATCGACTACGCTGAAAACCCAGACAAAACCACTGACCAAAAGTATCTGGACGATGATCTATACCGGGCGCTGAGTTACACGCAGAACGATGAAAAAACGGATAAGAAAATGTATGTCAGCACTATCAACTGCCCGAAGCATGACCCCTATGGGGC
>JAEIGA010010168.1_pt1 | contig 14254 bp, 9 predicted proteins | sample 9270691 | NCBI WGS metagenome assembly JAEIGA01 (sample SAMN17057246, study PRJNA624740) | gut metagenome | biome: biome; isolation source: fecal sample | host: Bos grunniens | place: China: Xizang | collected 2019 | reverse complement strand
TCTCATCTTTGCCAAACCAGAGCAGATCGCAAGGGTGAAGGAGCTTGGAAATGCATCCGTATCATTCAAGTATTCCGATCTTGACGCTCAAGTAGACCTGACCATCGAAGGCGTTCATATCACTTCTTTCAAGCAGCTTGTCGATCATATGCATGATCTGGGAATAAGAGTATGTTTCAGGGCAGCTGATTCTGCTGATGAGGCTCGCAAGCATCTCGCTCTCGGCGTCGATTACATGCCTACCAATGTCACCGCTACATTGTAGGGATTGCCGGTCAAGCCGGCAATGACGACTGAAGGCCACCCGTCATCCCCGGCTCGCCCAGTCATCCCCGGCTTGACCGGGGATCCAAAATACAGAAACAACAAACCCAAAATAAAATGAAAACAATCACTGAACAAGCAAGACAGATTCCTGTAAGGGATGAAGTAGATGTACTCGTTGTAGGAGGTGGTCCTGCAGGACTTATGGCGGCACAGGCTGCGGCTTTGGTACCAGGCACAAGCGTGATGCTTCTTGAAACAAGAGGCGCCCTTGGCGGAAACATGACTCAGGGACTTCCTCTTCTGGGCTTTCTTGGACGAAAGGGTAATCAGATCATTCATGGACTTCCTCAGAAGTTCGTTGACCGCCTGACTGAGCGTGGACAGGCAACCCATCATCGTGCATGTCCTCTTCATGTCAGCCTCACTATGATTGATCCGGAAGGTACAAAATATCTTGCATGGGAAATCATGAGGGAATCCGGCGTGAAGGTTCTCATGTATGTTCTTGTTGTCGATGTTATTATGGAAGGTAATGAGGTGAAGGGAGTAGTCATCGAATCCAAGAAGGGCAGGGAAGCGATTCTTGCAAAGAGAATTGTTGACTGCTCAGGTGACGGTGATGTTGCTTATCGTGCAGGTTGTGAAATGGCCTATGGAAATGAGGATGGAATAGCTCAGCCTGCAACTCTCATGTTCTCTATGCGTGGCGTTGACTCTCGCAAGCTTCGCGATGAAGTGGCTGACCATCCTGAAATTTATGATATCGACTTCATACCTAATGAGTTCTTCCGTCCTATGGACAACTGTACAATGGTCGGTTTCCGTAATCAGGTGAAGCAGGCCCGCAAGGATGGATACAACATACCGGTAGAGCGTACAATCTTCATGACAGGTATGGCTGAGGATGAATGGTGGGTGAATATGAGCCGTGTAAGTGGAGTGGATGCAACTGATCCGGATCAGTATACATATGGTGAGGATCTGGCCATCAGACTCAATAAAGAGATTGCAAGCTATCTTAAGGCATATATTCCTGGCTTTGAGAACGCATATATGGACAGAGTGGCTCCATTCATGGGAATCCGCGAAACACGCCGTCTTGTGGGCGAATATGTCCTTACAGAACAGGATATATTTGACTGTGCAAAGTTTGACGATGCCATTGCGGTTTCTGCATATCCGGTCGACCAGCATCATCCTGTAGGAGGCGACTGTACTCTGATGTGGTGTCCTGACTGTCACGACATACCATACAGAAGTCTTCTTCCAAAGAAGATCGATTCACTGATTGTTGCAGGAAGATGTCTGAGTGCTACGCATCTTGCCCTTGCCTCTGTCCGTGTCATGGGACCTGCAATGGCGACAGGTGAAGCAGCAGGAAAGGCTGCAGCCCTTTCGATCAAGCACAACGTTCAGTTGAGAGATCTCGATGTTGCAGCCCTTCAGCAGGCACTTCGTGAGGAAGGCGTATATTTCAGAGATTAAATCAATTCTTCTCTTCCGGATGACGCCTTGAATCCTTTTTCTGATGCGCGGTTGCTATTTGCGGAATAATGGCTGCAGCACCTGCAGCCATTATCAATCCTTTATTCAGTTTCATGACGTATTTGCTGATTCGTCCTGTATTTACTTTCTGTATTCGCCCGGCTTGATGTCGATAGTCTTTACAACCTTCTCCTCGTCAACGAATTCAAGCTTGATGTTGTCAGCCTTGACTGTAGCATCCATTCTCTTGAGGTTAGGATTGCATATCACAGGGAATTCTGCAGATGTCGTTCCAGGCTTGTCATATCTGAACTGATGGATGTGGCCGCAGAGCATAAGGTCGATTCCAGCCTCATTAAGAATAGGTACGAGGTATTTGCTGATAGTCGCCTGTCCATGCCAGCCGTTGTCCTGAGGATCCATGTGGCAGAATACGATTCGGGTCTTTGCATTGAGGAATTCCTCGCTCTTGACAACCTCCTTCAGCCACTCTGCCTCTTGCTTTACATAATCCTCTGTGATCATGATGCCAAGATTGCGGATGTCGGTGTCATGCTTGTCTTCTCCACCATCAAGGACAAGGAAGAAGTGATCTCCGTAATTATATGAATAATAAGTCTTTCCAGTAGGGGTCTCCATGTATTCCAGCCATTTGAGGGCAGCGTTGCCACGATACTCATGATTGCCTCGTACAAACACGATAGGCGTCCATGCTCCGAAAAGCTTTGATGCTGACCTCAGATAGTAATTCATGATGCCTTCCTCTGTGTCGTTTGCAGAGGTCATGTCACCGTTGAAGCAGACGAAATCATATTTCTTCTTGCAATCCGGGAAAAGTGTTCTGAACACAGAATCACTTTCGTGTACATCATTCACCATAGCGAACTTGACTTCATCATATTCAGGAGAGAGGGTAGTGACAGTTGTGAGATTGCGTCTCACCTCGTTGCCCCAACCTGCTGTCAATGCAATATGATCTCTGTTTTCAGCTGAAACGACTCCGTTCATAAGGACTCGGTATCTGTATGTGGTTCCAGGTTCGAGGCCAGTAACCGTTACCTTGTGAAGCTTTGTGATAGGGCGTCTTCCCTGACCTCTGAGGTCATAATATTTCGGCCTTTCGACATTATAGAAGTGAGTATCGTCATCCGGTGCGATCTCCACCCAGGATATTGCATCCATATTGGTTGTCCAGACAACTGTAAAACTTGTCTGAGTCACATTCTGCAAGTAAGGACCGCCTGTCAGTTTCACTTTTGGAGTAGTTTGAGCAAAAGATGCTGATGATAATGTTACAGCACAGATAATTGCAAGAAATATTCTTTTCATAGACATATTTTTATATAGTCACAAATATAGCAAAGAGATGGATAAATAGCAATTTCGACTAAATAATGGCATATTCATTCATCATGCATTTATCCTTTTCAATAAATTTCATATATTTGTTCAATCACTAAGGAATCTGATATTAACTATTTATAAACTTTATTCTTATGAAAAAAGTCGTTTTACTTTTAACTGCAGTGATCCTGTCAGTATCTGTTTCTGCGACAGATAAGGCTGGCTTTTGCGGGAAGCTCAAATCTGAATCCATCAGAGAGGTATGTACAGCTGTCGCTTCATGGCAGGTTGACAATCATGCCAAAGTGAAGCACCACAAAGGCGGATGGCACAATGGAGCGCTTTACATCGGAATGTATCATTGGGCTGAGATGAACAATGACACCAAGGTTGCTGATTTCCTTATGAAGACCGGCAAAGACATGAAGTGGGGACTTCCTTCCCGTTCATATCATGCAGATGACATCTGCGTAGGTCAGATGTATATCGAGATGTACAAGAAACATAAGAACGAAAAGATGATCCAGCCTCTCAAGGAGAGAGCATTCTATGTTGCAAGCCATCCTTCAGCAGCACCGCTCTCCAAGAAAGATGAGATTGGAAAATATTCAAGATGGTCATGGTGCGATGCTTTGTTCATGGCTCCTCCTGTGTATGCGGCACTCTACACAATGACTGGTGAAAAGGTATACCGTGATTACATGATCAGCGAGTACAAGGAATGTACAGATTCTCTTTATGATAAGGCTGACGGACTCTATTACAGAGACTGTATCAGAATCGGTGTACAGGAAGCAAACGGTGCAAAGCAGTTCTGGGGAAGAGGAAACGGCTGGGTATTCGGCGGTATTCCATTGATCCTGAACAATCTTCCGGCTGATGATCCTGAGCGCGATTACTTCATTGAAATCTTCAAGGAAATGGCTGAAGCTGTCATTAAGACACAGGATGAGGAGGGACATTGGCATGCCAGCCTTCTCGATCCGGGTTCATATCCGGAGCCAGAGAACAGTGCTTCTTCATTCTTCTGCTATGGACTTGCATGGGGAATCAACAATGGCATCCTTGATGGTGCAAAGTATAAGAAGGCATTGAAGAAGGGATGGAACGCTATTATCGAGGCGGTAAGCCCTGAGGGCAAACTCGGATATGTGCAGCCTGTAGGCGCTTCTCCTAAGAGCGTTTCAGCTAAATCTACAGAAGTATACGGAGTGGGCGCATTCCTTCTTGCCGGTACTGAGATTTTGAAAATGCTTGAGTAAATCCATATGACCATGAAACTTGAAAAACCTGCAATTCTTGTCGTTGACATGCTTAACGACTTTGTCACAGGCGCACTTGCCTGTGATCGAGGTAAGGCTATTGTCCCTGCAACAGCGGCTCTTGTAGATGCTGCCCGAGCTGCAGGAGTGCCTGTTATTTTCTGTAATGATGCTCACATTAAAGGCATTGACCGAGAACTCAAATTATGGGGAGATCATGCAATTGCCGGAACAAAGGGAGCAGAAGTGATACCTGAGCTTAAGGTTTCAGATAAGGATTATATCGTACCTAAGAGAAGGTACAGCGGATTCTTCCAGACCGATCTGGACATTCTGCTCAAGGAGCTCGATGTAAAGACGGTGGTGATGACAGGTCTTCATGCACACATGTGCGTAAGACATACTTCTGCTGATGCATATTGCCTTGGCTATGATGTTGTTGTTGCCAAGGAGGCTACAGATTCATTTACAGAAGAAGACTACATCAATGGTCTTGCATACCTCAAGACATGCTACGGTGCCGATGCTTATACAAACGAGGAATTGATAGCGGCATTCTGAATTTAGCTGTCTGATGACACTTACCTAGGCTGTACTTTAACGGTCTTGCCCTTTCTCAAGGTCAGACTCTTAAGGTACAGCTCTTTTTTATGCCTGATAATCTTTACGGAAATCCTGGTTCTGGAATCTGCCGTTATATTGACAGATTCGTCATCAGTCTGTACTGCTGTGACGTTGTCTCCTTTGATCATGATATTCAGAGGCTGAACTATAGATGTATTCTGATCCGCAGCGAATGTCACTGATGCTTTATTTTCACTAATAGAGGTCGGCTGACGGAATACCGGTGCCCAGCCGTCATATTCCAGGCCCTTGATTTCTGCATCAGTATCTCCTTTGAAATTACTGATAATGAAGTATGGGCAGGTCATGTCCGCTGCAATAACACCATTCCATCCTTCCGGAAGCATATTTCTGAGCGAGACAAGTCCCTCAGCCATCTTTTGAGTCTGCTCAGCATTGATTCTGCTGTAATATACGAGATTTCTTGCATCTACGGTTTCTCCAGCCTTTATTACTCTTGGCTTGTTGTCATACATAGGATAAAGCTTTGATGTGAAGATGGAGTTCTTTGCCTCTCTGTCTCCAAATCCTATTTTCTTGTCTCTGCCTTCAGACACTACTCCCAGCTGATTGTCGATGTTGACCCATCTTGCGTCAATTTCGCAGAAAGAGGTACTGTCTGACACTATGTTTGAAATACTGCCATCCTTGTCATGATAAAGAACACGTGAGAGCTTGGTCAGCTCGTCTGTGGATATTGCAAGCAGACCACCTTTCTCACATTTTATTACTGCATCAGACAGGGCAGACACGTAGTCAATGTAGATAATAGCATTGGATGGGGTAGAGTATAGAGCGAATCTGTGATTGAAGGTACTGTCATTGACATTCAGTTCTCCGTTCATGACATAAGCATTACCGTCAAGCTGATATCTGCCGGAAAGGACCGGACTTGCGTTAGTGTTCTTACTCTCGACCTCGTACCATCCCAGTATGTTGCCTGTGTTGTTTGCCTTGTACGGAACAACGATCTTGTTCTTGTCAGGACTGTTTGCAGCAAAATATCCCGTATATGACTTGATTCCTGTGCTCCAGGAAAAACAAGTGAATCTGTCATCTGTCGATGCTCGTATGATGTTCTGACAAGGAATCATCTTCGCTTGTGAATATTTCTCATTGAAGCTGTCCCATTTTGCAGGCGTCATGTCGCTGGTCGGCATAATATGGTGCATCAGATATGTCATCATCACTCTATGCGCCTGAACACCCATTCGTCTTGCACCTACATCGGCGCGAAGAAGCCATGAGCCGTCTTCAGTAGTCTTCTGTCGTGCTTTTATATATTTGTATGCCATGTTTTCCAGCATCAGAGCATCCGGGTCTCTCTGGAAGCAGGCCTGAGTCGAGTAACTTGTTATCTGGTCAAAGAGGAAGAGGCTCCAGTCGTTGCCGTTCGGCATAGCGAGTTCACCGTCTGCCAAAGCAAGCCAGTTGAGAATATTATCCTGCACCTTCTGATTGTTGTGCATCAGGGCATTGGTCTTCCATTTCTCGACACCGTATAGTTCATTCTGGAACATCTTGAGTGCAAGTGCAGACTCACCAAGTTCCTGCATCACGACATTCTGATAGGATGTGTGGAAGAGTTTATGATTCTGCAATGAATAATCCTTGTACAGATTCTGACCGGCATACAGGTCCGCAACAGTTGCATTATCGTACCAGGGGTCGATCACCGTATTGTCAGTAGAGTCCGAAGGGTGTGAATAACTGTTGATTGCAAATTCCCTCAGTCGTTCAAACCATTTCGGTGCAAGTTCGTCATTCGGGAAAAGACCTAATGCAACAGCAAGAACATTTGCTTCCCAGCCGTTTTCCTCAGCCTTGGTATTACTTTCAAATTCTGTAGGAATCTCACGATACAGTTCATAGTTGCATTCTGCCTTAAGCAGAGAATAGATATATGATTTCTGCCTGTCGCTCAGTCCATCCCATTGAAAGAAGGCGGAATAGGCTACTGACATAGCCCAAAGTGATGATTCCCATGCATGATCATCTACAGAAACCGAGCCCCAGTATTTATCCTCCTTACATGATTTCAGTCTGTTGGCCTTGTGTGTCGAATATGCATATACCAAGGATTTTCTTGCCATGTCAGCAATCTTGTCCCATGTGATTCCTTCAGGTAGAGTTACTCCTTCAGGCTTTCCATATTTGACGAGAAAAGCACAGATCATTGATAGGTCCGCATTGGGACGGACACCTCTTTCATTGTGTCCCATGGTGTTTTCCCCCATGAAGCAGCCGCATTCTTCATTCTGTGAGTTAGGAGTCTCGCACTCAAGAAAGTCATTTACCATATACCTTGAGAAATCCGCAAGCATCTGAAGCAGATCTGCCTTCATGACGTCTTCCTGTATAAAGTCAGCAGTAATCACACCTTCAGTAAATGAAGGTATGCTGTCCTCGGGATTCTGAGCTCCGACGTGAATTGAAATTATCGAAAAGAAGATGCAAAGGTATTTCTTCATATGGTCATATCTTCAGACTGCAAATATAAACCATCGGGTATATAAAAGCAAAAAGGCTGACCATTACAGTCAGCCTTAGTGATGATATATGTGTCAGATTATCTCTGAGCACCGTATCCGGCATATTCTGCAGTTGTAGTGAAGACGCCGTTTGCAACATCTGCAGTAGCAAGAGGATTGCTTGCAGTCTTCTCAACCTTGTTTACGCTTGGGATGTACTTTGAGTTGCTGTGAGCGATTGTCCAGTTACCGTCAAGACCGAATGCGATGTTGTCAGTAGTGTCGAATACTGTTCCGTCCTGAGCTGCGCTGTATATGATAATGCAGTATGACGCAAGCTTTGTTGCTGCATCAGCCCAGAAGATATTCTTGTTCATCTTCATTGACTTCACCTCATAGAACTTGAAGTAGCCGTTGTTACTTGGCATGTTGTAGATAGTGTTGTTGCACATGCTTACCTCAGCTTCCCATGGAGAACCGGCCTGAGCTACATTCTGGTCATAGTTCATGATCTGTACCTGGTGAGCCGCATCGTCACAATATACTAAGTTGTTGTCGAATACGATCTTCTTATAAGTGTGCAGTACTGATGACTTGTAGAAGTTGATCAACTGGAACTTTGCCTGTGCAGCAGCTGCAATATGGAAATCACAATTCTCCACGATGAAGTTGTTATAACCATAACCTGCTACGCTTGAGTAAAGAACAGGCTTGGTGATGTTAAGCATCTTGACCTTGTTAAAGTATACACCCTGCATGTCTGCAGTCGCGTTAGCATTGTTCAGGAAGTAACCCACTGTGCTTCCGTTGAAGTCGATTGTGACATTGTCAAATGCGAGTGAACCATTCATAAGCTTGATGTATGAAGTAGACTCGATTGTCACAGGCTTGTCAACATAACGGCTCACTACAGCAACGTTACCCTTGATTTCTGTAACTGATGTGATTCCGAATGACTTGTCAGCGTCTGCCTCAAGGAATACGACTGCAGCAGCCTTCTGGTGGATTGTGTTCTTGAATGTTGCATCAGTCTTCTGACTTGCTGTCTTGAGAACCGGATCACCATTTACAGCCTTGCTGTACTTCACGCCTGCAATCTCGATCTCCTGGCCGTCCATATAAGCCTGATAAAGGTCAGTGATAACTACTACAACTTCCTTGGTAGTATTCTTCGCAGAAGCAACATTACCCTGAACAGTACCGTTGATAGGGAGGACATAAAGAACGTATGATGTTCCTGACTCAAGACCCTCGAATGTAACGCTTGTACCTGTTCCCTCAGTTCCCTCAGCAGCGATCTTCGCAGCATCAGGAGCCTGAGCTGACTCAAGCTGGTGGATATACTTCCATGATGTAGCATCAGCAGTGGCAACGTTGTAAGTAAGAGAAGTTTCAGTAGCCTCGCCAGCTGCAACGTTAGCGATAGGATTGATTACTACCGGAGCATCAGAAAGCATGACCTGAATCTTTGAAACAGCAGCATAGTTCTGCTCTGAGAAAGCAAGGATAGTGATGTCTGAATCACTGTCAGCAATTGTAGACTTAGTCACCTTAGGTGCAGTCACTGTAAGCACAGCCTTGTTCTCGACAGCCTCAGAAAGAGTAGCCTTCCATCCTGCAGGAGTAGTGATCATTGTGCTCTTTACACCTTTGAGAGTCACATTGAAAGGCTTTGACGCACCTGGATCCATGATCTGAACGCCTGTTGCCTCGATTGCGCAGAGGAAGTCTGTAAGAACAGGTACAGTGATCTTTTCACCACCTCTGAGAGTGATTTCAAGATTACCGTCAACAAGCTTTACATCTTCAAAATAAGGATCCTTGGCATCTCCCTGTGGAAGCGCACTTACAGGATTGCCGTCAGCACCCTTTACCTGAGTATAGGTCTTGCCATCATCATAGCTTACAGTCCAGAATCCGTTAGCATCTACACCGAACACAGGAGTCTTTCCATCTGTTCCGATAGCCTTTACCTTGTTTCCGTCAATAAGGATGTGTGTAGCACCTGTACCATAGTCCACCATCCAGTAGCCATCCTTGTCAACTGACATTACAGGAGCGTTTCCGACTCCGATAGTTCCCTGAGTAAGTGTCAAAGTTTCACCATTGCTGAGAACGATTGTCCAAACTCCGTCCTTTACAGTAGCAGAGTTGATGGTACCACCGGCTGTAAGCTTCTGAAGAGCCTCGATGTTTGCGTTAAGGCTAGGGATGATTGTTTCAAGAGCTGCTACTCTTCCTTCGAGCGAATCCAGTCTGTCCTGGATGTCGTTCAAGTCTGTGCAGGCTGCAGACATGCCCAATGTGAAGACTGCGGCCGCGAATAATCTGATTATCTTATTCATATATTATAATTTTTTATTTCAATGATTCAATCCATGCCGGAACTGCTCCGAGTCTTTCCTTGATCTGTGCTTCGAAGAGGGATTCAGGATTGACCGGAATACCGTTGCTGCTGTTGATGGTCATCTGACTTTCATCAAATGTAGTAGCCTGACCGTGGAATCCCACAACGATAGGAGGGAGGAACTTCCACCACTGGCTGTTGTGATCCCACCAGTTGAATGTACCGCTCTGAGGAGTTACAGAACAGAAATTCCACACTGTAAGGTCAGCCAGATGGTTAGGTACCTGATTGGCATCTCCACCCTGTCTGTATTTCATCCAGCCACCTGTACAGCAGTCGATAAGAGTAGCCCTTGGCTGTGTGGCGTGTGATTCGAAACAAGCGTCAGAACCCCAGACGTTTCTCCAGAGTACTGTTCCGATACTTGGCTTTGACACTCCGACAGCATGGTACTGTCCGGCTCCTTCAACGAATGTTGACGGGCTGTCAAGGAGATATCCGTTCGACTTGTCAACTGTAGCACCGATAAATACTCTTGTAGAAACCTGTGATCTGATTGAAGAGTGTCCGCGTTTTCCGTCAATGATAACGTCATAAACAGATACGTTTGCGCAGTTTGTAACCGAACATGCCTCACTTACACTAGTGAAGCGTACACGACGGAGCCATGAATTTACAAGACGGGTCATTCCGAGAGGTTTGTAAGCACCGTCATCTTCCCAGCTTCCGTGATGTTTGAAACTGCTTCTGCAGTTACCCTTGAATGTAAGGTCTTCGATACCGACGTTCTCATAATGAGGGTAGCTCATTATGTTCCAGTTGTATCCGCCATTACTTGTATTGTTGGTATAGTTGATGTCAACCTCGTGGTGAATAGGCTCGTAGAATGTCACGACATTACCGTCGACAGCCTTGATCTGATGGTACTCATATACCTTTACACCATTCTTGTTGATATCATGGTTTGCTGTAAGTTCGCCAGCGATAACATTGCCTTCCTTGAGCTCCTTGGCAACATACTCAGGGTCATTGTTCTGAACGCTGAGGCATACCCATGAATCAACCTTGAGAGATGCTGCATTTGCAACCTCTACAGAGAAATCTCCCTTCTTGGCATTCTTTGTAACCTTAGGACCTTCTGTAAGACCGCTGTTGTGCTTGAAGTCAATCATTAAAGGAGAACTGTAGAGAACAGTTGCATCGGTAGGGAGGTTGGGATCCTGCATTACAAGTGTAGTCTTGTCGCGACCGGCACCACGAAGCACGAAGTTTCCTGCGCGGATCTGGATGGTGCGGCTGTATGTCACGCCATCTGCGGTGTAATTGTCATCAGCAGTGTGAAGAATGAATTCTCCCTCAGGGAAATAGACGATTGCATTAGCCTTTTCCTTGTGAGCAAGAGTAAGGTTCTTGTTGCTTTCTGCGAATTTCACACCTGTAGCAGCCTCTACACATGCGAGGAATGCAGCTCTGTCAGACTTTCCGTCATTTGCCACTGCACCATAATCTGTTACATTGTAGACCTTGTATCCAAGAGCTGCAGCTTCGAGAGGTGCTGTTTCTCCGTGCATATAACCTGCATATGAGAAGTCAAGAAGCACATTGTCTTCAGTACCGTTCTTCCAGTCATTGAATTCCTTGCAGCTTGAAGCATCATATCTCTCATCACTGAGAGTGAATGTGAAGTCCTCCTTGAGTATGAATCCGTCAACAGAAGTAAGAACAAGGTTGATTGTGTATTCTCCCTTGGTTCCGTTTGATGGAGCTGTAATCTGGAGTTCCTTATCAGTAAGAACTGCACTCCAATCCTCAGGAACATTGAAGAACGCATCCTTGACCTCATTCATTTCGACCATGAAGGTGAGAGTCTGGTCAAGAAGGATGACTGCTTTCTCGGTGTAACCTGTAACCTTGATGTAGAATGACTCGATTACCGGAACAGAGAATGTTTCTCCAGATGCAAGAGTCATTGTAAACACACCGTTCTCCTTATCATAGCCGATGTTATTGAAGAACTTGCTCTTTCCTGCAGCAAGAGATCCGTCTGTTGCGCTGATCGGCTTGCCATTGGCACCCATGATCTGTGCGAAAGTCTGGCCTCCGTCAAGACTTACCATCCAGTAACCATCAGCGTCAATTTTGAACTGAGGTGTCTGTCCGGTTTCCTTGAAAGCATTGGTTGCGCCCTTGATAGGGGTGAAAGTGTTACCTCCATCGATGGACATAAGCCAGTTACCATCCTTGTCAATACCTACGACAGGTACGATACCGGGAGCATTGATTCCATCGGTAATTGTAATTGTGGTTCCGTCACTCAGTTCGAGTTCGTAACCATGATCAAGTTCAGTGTACCTGACAATGATAGTGTTCTCCTGGACAAACTTGCTGACAGCCAACGCATTGTCATTGATCTGCCCCACAGCTTTTTCCAGAACGGAAATTCTATCATCAAGATTATCCAGTCGGTTTTCCAGGTCTGTCGTGTCCAGACAGGAAACCGCCATACTGAATGTCAGGATGATCAGTGAAGTAATTAATGTGATTTTTTTCATATGATAATTGTTTTATCAGAATTTTATATTCTCAATTCTGTTTTCCTTGTACCAGATATCGTCTGCCTCTTTGAGCTTCTCCTGAAGTTTTTCCAGAAGCATGGAGAATAGCTCCGGCTCTGCCTTGTAGTCAACAGGGAAAATCTGATATGGGTCTGCGATATCATCAAATATAGTGACCTTGGAAAGTGTTCCATCCCTTTTGATCGCAACCTCGAACGTATATCTGTCTGTCTTGATACCACGAGCAGCAGGGAAGAAGCCCTTCACCTTGCCGTCATCACCCTTTGGACCATTCACATTCCTTATATATAAGGCAGCATCAGGGATGTCACATTCTTCTCCGTTCTCCAAAATGACAGGGGAGAGATCAGCTCCTTCAGCGGTTTCTGGAATATAGTCCTTAAGTCCTGCCATCGAGAGCAAGGTAGGCATGATGTCTATCGTGCTGAAGAGTGTGGAATCGACTCTCGGACGGATCTTTTCAGGATACCTTATAATGAACGGTACATTGAATGATTCCGTATATATCGAATTCTTTGGGTCGTAGGTTCCCTGACTGCACATTGTTTCACCATGATCTGATGTGAATATTACAATGGTATTCTTCTCAAGACCGAGCGCCTCAAGTTCGTCAAGTATACGTCCGAACTCTCTGTCAACTCCGGTGACATTTGCAAAATAATACCTTGCAGCATCAGCTTTGGTCAAGGTCGTATCTGCGTTTGCACGGACATACAGTTCCGAATAGCTCATATCCTGATAAAGAGCATAATCCTCTTCCATGCAATCGTCAAGACTTTCATATGGACTGTGAGGAGGGTTATAGGCAATTGTCAGGAAGAAAGGTGCATCCTTCTTACGTTCTCCGTTTCTGTTTCTCAGGAACTCGATGGCCTTGTCAGTTTCGTGACCTACAGACCAGACCTTCGGATCATGTCGCACTCCGTCAGTATCCCAGTAGTGCGGGTTCTTGTGCTCGTCAAAAGTACCGTATGAATACCAGTAGGTATAACCGTGGCGTCTTTCAACAGGGGTGTATGCATCCCATTCCGGATCTCTGTCACTGACATAGTGTCCAGGATTTGCCGGGTCATTAGGAGTAGGGTAGTCAGCATGAAGCTTGCCTATATATCCGCAACTGTAACCCTGAGCGTTCAAGACATCGCTGATGCAGACAGCATCTTCTCTAAGACTGCTTTCAGGTCTTTCTGCCATGCAGTTCAGGGTGACTCCGTTTCTTTCCGGATACATTCCGCTAAGGAATATGCCTCTGTACGGACTGCTGAGAGGACAATTGCTGACAGCTCTTGAGAATACGATGGATTCGTCCGCAAAACCGTCAAGTCGCGGCGTTCTTACAGGGTCTGCCTTCCATCCGATATGCTCCGCATATTCGGGTTCATTCCAGAAAGCCATAGCCTGGTTTCTGAACTGATCAGGATAGATGTAGATAATGTTCGGCTTCTGCTCTTCAGCCTTTCCACAGCCTGCCAACGCAAGAGCTGAGACAGGCAGTATGAATTTATTGACTGCACTCATCGCTATATCCTTTTCAATGTTATTTCTTCCGTTCTTGCTTCCTTCGAACGGAAAATCAAAGTGGTAGTGCCATCACTGCATGTGCAGCTGACTTTAACATCTCCCTTTCTGTCAATCTCCCAATGGCCGTTCAAGGTCATGGAAACTGTTGTTTCGCCACATGGATTATCAATCCATTCCCTTCCATAGACACTTCTTTCGATGCGCTTTCCGTCATTATCAAAGATTTCATCTGACGGACCTTCATATAGTGCAAGGTCAGGGTTGCTGACGCTGAGAGTAATTGTATCATCTTCAGCTGAGTACATGATCATGGCAGGAGAGCATTCGAGGATGGTCTCATCGACCTTGCTCTGCTCG
>JAEIGA010010167.1_pt1 | contig 14254 bp, 5 predicted proteins | sample 9270691 | NCBI WGS metagenome assembly JAEIGA01 (sample SAMN17057246, study PRJNA624740) | gut metagenome | biome: biome; isolation source: fecal sample | host: Bos grunniens | place: China: Xizang | collected 2019 | reverse complement strand
CAAGGCATTTGTTCAGCAAGGGGCAGAGACGGCATCAGTTGCACCTAATAAGCATGGCTTGATGGTGGCAGGATCATATTTCGGATATAATGGTGGTGGTAGACAGCAGGATATGGCATTCGCCTACAGTACTCCGTTCGTCCCTTGTGGCTATACTTGCCCGATAGCTATGATTTCCGGAACAGCATCCGACAGATACAACAATAAGATACTCCGTAACTTCCTGTGGCAATCTCCAAAGGAAGAGAAATTCGACGCAGATCAGATAATTACCATCAATAATAATTCTAATGATGCCGGAGTAGCTCAAGGCTACACAGTACGCTGCATAAAAACCAAATAATCTAAAATAATGACTAAAGTATTTAAAATTCTCTTTCTTGCTGCCGCAGTGCTGGGACTGTCGGCATGCTGCCAGCAGGATCTCTCAGAAGCGGAGAAGGCTGCCAGGGGTGTCCTTAAGAGGACGTTGGGCTACGACCCGTGCAATGTAATCATAGAGGTTACGGGACCCGAGAATGATTCTACCGAGTATTATTCTACAGAGGTAAGATGCGGAAAGCTCACAGTCAAGGCTAGCTCAACCATTGCTGCCTGCCGCGGCTTCTATGACTATGTGAAGGCTAACCATTATGGTATGGCCACATGGACAGTCAACAATATCGACCTTCCTTTCTGGCTTCCGAAACAGGAACTTCGCAAGGTGACGACTCCTTTTGTGCATCGTCAGTATATGAATGTCTGCACAATGGGTTACACGGCTCCTTACTGGAAGTTCGAGACATGGGAAAAGGAGCTTGACTGGATGGCTCTGCACGGAATCGACATGCCGCTTGCCCCTATAGGAAGTGAAGCGATTTTTGCAAGAGTCTGGAAAAAGCTCGGACTCACTGATGAGGAAATCGGCGATTTCGTTGTCGGACCGGCCCATTTCCCTTGGTTCCGTATGGGAAATATGACCAAGCTCGGCGGACACCTCTCACAGGCATACTACGACCAGACCATCGACCTTGCACATCAGCTGATCGACCGTATGAATGAGCTTGGAATGTCACCTATATACAATGCCTTCGCAGGATTTGTTCCGGACGGAATCAAGAGGATCTTCCCAGACACCGAGCTTATTCATGCCGGATGGGATGACGGAGAATATTATGTATCGAACTTCATAAGCCCGGAGACAGACCTCTTCCAGACTATCGCGACCGAGTATATCAAAGAGTGGGAAGCTGAGTTCGGCAAGGGTGAGTTCTATCTTGCTGACAGTTTCAACGAGATGAAGGTTCCATTTGCGAAGAAAGGTACTCAGGAACGTTTCGACCAGATAGCATCTTATGGAAAACATCTCTACAATTCAATCTCATCTGCCAATCCTGATGCCACATGGGTACTTCAAGGCTGGATGTTCGGTTACCAGAGACACATCTGGGATCCAGAGAGCATCAAGGCTCTCTTCTCTGAGGTTCCCGATGAGAGGCTGCTCCTGCTCGATCTGAGCGTGGACTTCAACTACGACATCTGGGAAAGCGAGTACACATGGAACTATGCTCAGGGAATCTTTGGCAAAAAGTGGATCTACAGCACAACTCCGAACTTCGGCGGAAGAACATGCCCTGTGGGTAACATAGAGTTTTATCTCAACGGCCATCTCAATGCGCTCAATTCTCCTAACAAGGGAAACCTCATCGGTCTGGGATCGGCTCCGGAAGGTGTGGAGAACAATGAAGTGCTCTATGAGGCAATCTATGATGCGGCATGGAACTTTGAAAAGAGAGATGTCATGAAGTGGCTTGAGGACTACTCGTTGGCAAGATATGGAGACTATCCTGAAGCGCTCAGGACATATTGGACAAAGATGCTTCAAAGCTCTTACGGCATGTGTTCTTCAAGAGCAGAGTACCGCATCCAGCAGCAGCCGATATATCTTCTTGGCGGACGTTACGATGTCACTCCAGCTCACTTTGAAGGACTTGAAGCCTTCATTGCTGCTGCAGATGAGCTTTCGGGCAACAAGGATTATATGACTGATCTTGCCTTGAATGCAGGTTTTTATGCATTCGGTAAGGCGGAACTTCTTGCATCTGAAATCCACCGCGCTTACCTCTGCGGCGACAAAGAGCGCGCTGCACAGCTTGAGGTACGTTTCGAAGACCTGATGGTCAGGGCAGACAGATTCTTCGAGTCCAACCCTGTGACACGTCTCGAAAGATGGATTGACTTTGCAAGAGCGTGGGGCGTGGATGAAGCGGAGTCCGACAAATACGAGATGGACGCCCGCAGACTTGTCACGGTATGGGGACCTGGACATTGCCATGACGGTCTGAATGACTATTCATGCCGCATGTGGTCAGGACTCATACGCGACTACTATCTACCTCGCTGGAAGCATTTCTTCGAGGCCAAGAAACAGGGAGTTCCTTTTGACTTTGACCAGTGGGAGTACAAGTTCTGCGAGGAGCAGACCGGTGTTTCTGAAGTCGAGCCTTACGAGGACCTTGTCGCTGCAGCCCGGCAGCTGGTGGCTGACGCCGGTGACATCGCGACATCTCAGGATGAGCTTCCGGGATGGACTCCGTTTGAGATGACTGACGACAAGACCAGGGTTATCCATATGATCCGTCCTGAGGACTACAAGACTCTCAAGGCACTTCGTTTCACATGGCGCGGTGGTGAAGACGACGTACTCCTGAAAAAGGTGCAGATCAACGGCGCAGGATGGGTGCGCATAAAGAAGGAGAATATCGATGCCGTCATCGGAAAGAACAATCCGGTCGTTGAGATTCCTCTGGACATCAAGGGAGATGACTCATGGAAGTTCACATATCTGCACATATATCTTGAGCAGACAAAGAAAGGATGCGATTCGAATGTGACTATTGAATATGTAAGACAATAATTAACCAATATTTATACACTATGGCTAGTAAAAACAAAAAATCCACTGCTTTGGGATATATGACTCCTGAAGTCAAGGTGGTCGGGATACTCCCTGAGGGAGTGCTCGCAGCGTCAGTCGATATGTCTGCGCCATCTATTAATGATATGCCGGAATGGTCAGGTTGGGAAGAATAAAGATGGAGGAACGTATTATGAAGAAGATATTTGTAATTATGTGTGCTTTTGCAGCTGCATTCGGCTGCCAGAAAGCAGAAATGGAGCAGCCTCAGGAAAGCGAAGGTGTAAAGGTACCTTTGCAGGTGACAGCCTCTATTGCTCAGACCAAGACAACCATGATCAATGAGGATGGTGTACTTAAGAGTGCCTGGAAGGATGGGGATAAGATTTATGTGCAGAGATTCTGGGATACTTGTTATGCCCAGGAGAATGTTATTGAGTGTACTGCGGAAGTATCCGGAAGCAGTGTCGCATTCTCGACTGAGGATCATGTAAAGAGACCAGACGTAGCAGAAAACCAATATTACCGCTATACTCTTTTGGCGGAATATCCAAAAGCGTTGAGTTCACATGCTGTCTCACGTAAATTTGCAATGTCAACAACTCAGACTCAAACAGCGCCAGGAGATCTGTCTCATATTGCTCAGTCTGATATTATGTATGCCTGGGCTAGTGTGGATTGGACTGCGGATCCGGTATGTGCAGATTTTCAGTTCAAGCATGCTCTTTCTGTTCTTCAACTTGATCTTAAGGGCAGCCAAGAAGGCATATCTATAAATCGCATCGATGTTGAAATGCTGGATGAAACAGGTGCAGATTGGCTCGTTGTGAACGGACAGATAAATATGCGTGATGGAGTCATAACACAGAAATCCGGAGATAATAAGTTGTCGTTGATACTTTCTACTCCTGTGGCTCTCCCTACTGATGAATACGCTCAGTTCTATATGACTATCTCTCCAGGCCATGCAGGTCAGACATTCAAGGTCAGCGTAGTGGCTGATTTGGGTGAGGTTATTGAAGTTGGTTCGATGACGGTTCCTGCAGAAAATCCTATTCCGCAAGGCGCAAAGGCGCATAAGTCATTCATTGTCACTGCTGATAAAGAAGAAGTAGACTATGCTTCAGCGATCGATCTCAGTGCTCAGGGAACATCTAACACATATGTTGTTAATGCTCCTAATACACTTTATAAGTTTAATGCTCAGAAGATTGGTAATGGTGTTGTGCCTACTGCACTTGCTGAAGTCGTTACATCTACAGATATAACTCCTAAATCAGCACTTTCACTTTGGTATACTTGTAAGCAGACAAGCACAAAATGGCAGGATGAACAGCCAGTTGTCGTGAATTCGATCTTGTTGAAAGATGGATACATCTATTTCAAGACTCCTGAGACATTCGTCAACGGAAATATGGTCATCGCCGCTTTTGCCGAAGATGGTATTTCATACTCAAACATCCAGGTAAATGAAAACCGTGAGTTTACAAACGCTACAATCCTCTGGTCTTGGGATATCTGGGCTGTCGAAGGTTACAATCCTGATGCTTCAAAGATAGCAGTCGGAGAGCAGTATCTGATGGATAGAAACCTTGGAGCACTTGTTGCGCTTTCCGATGCAGACGCAGCTGCCAATCTGACTAATGGTGTGTGGGTGGCAAATGGACAGGGAAATTATTATGAATTCGGCCGAAAGGATCCGTTCCCTGGATTTGCCGAGTATCCTGCATATCTTCCTCTGAATTATGGCCAGAAACTCTTGACGACTCCTACTTACACATTCATAACAGCTCTTCAGATGCATGAAGTCGGCGCATCCAAGAATCTGAATAACCAGATGTTCGGAACAAGTGCAGCAGCATGCACTCCGTCAGCAAATACTAAAGACTATACTGCTGCTGAGTTGCTGGCATATGTGACCGGTAATCCACACAAGGACATCAATGGCGGTTCTTCTACAACATACTGTTGGCATGGCAACGGATTGAATAGCCATTGGAAAGGGTTGTGGGGTGATGATTCAGCTAATAAGACTCCATATAAGACAATATATGACCCATGTCCTGCAGGCTGGAAACTTTGGGAATATGGCACAATGGAGAATTTTGTGATTGCTAACGAGGCTCAGGCCAAGACTCTTACTGACAATAAGCAGACTTGCTTCGGTATTGATATTGCCGGTTCATTGTTCCCTATGAACAGCGGAGGACGCAATTATGACATGGGGTTGAATGGCATAAATGGTGTGAAAGGATGTCTGATCAGTTGCCAACCTGGCACAAAAGCACCGATTGCTCTATATACATCTGCGCCATATTATTATCTCAATGGAACTTATTATAGTGGAGGCAACTATGCAGGTGTAACCAATTGGACAGTATCAGTAACTGCAGATGGATTGGATTTGTCTATGACCGATGTAGATACAGCGCACGATGACAGAAAATATGTCATTTCAGCAACGGCCTATACATCTCGAGCAATTCCAGTACGTTGTATAAAGGAATAACTTCACTTATTTTTGCTATCTTGCAGGGCGGTGAGCAGCCGCCCTGCTTTTATAAATCATTCATGCTATGAAAAGAATTCTTGCTGTCCTTATTGCATGTTTTTGTATGACTTCCGTTGCGGGAGCCAAGGGCAAGGCATGTCAAATAATTCCGACCACTCTCACTTGTGAGAAGATGGCGGCACCTAACTGCATTGACGTGATGCAGCCACGTCTGTCGTGGATCAATGCGCCTGTCGATGATCAAGTAAAAGGAGCCTGTCAGTCGGCATACAGAATCCGTGTCGCCTCATCACTTGAAGGACTTAAGAAACCAGATTTGTGGGATAGCAGGAAAGTAAAGTCGGACCGGTCGGTCTTTGTGCCATATGGTGGCAAGGAGCTTTCTAGCGGCCAGCAGGTATGGTGGCAGGTAAAGGTCTGGGATGGCAACGGCAAGGCTTCGCAGTGGAGCGAGCCCGCCCAGTGGAGGATGGGAGTGCTGAATCCCGAAGAGTGGTGCGCAAGATGGATAGGTGCTCCATGGCAGCAGGAGTGGGAAGAAAAGAACACCACGCCGGCACCATACTTCAGCAAAGAAGTCAATCTTGACCGGAAGGTCGCCTCAGCAGTAGCTTTTGTGACAGGTCTTGGCTATTTTGAGTTTTATGTGAATGGAGACAAGGTCGGCAATGAAGTGCTTGTGCCGAATTTTACAAACTATAGCAAAAGGCCACGTCTTCCAAAGATAAGCATTGCCATAGAGGATAATTTCCGCGGCTATCGCGTGATGTATCTGACCTATGACATTACAGGTCTCCTCAAGCAGGGCGAAAATGCCCTGGGTGTGCTAGTGGGCAACGGATGGTACAACACCCATACCCGCAGATGGCCTGCTGCTTATGGCTCTCCTCGAATGCTCTGTCAGGTAAAGGTGACCTACGAGGACGGCAGCGAAGAAATCATCGTCTCGGACGAGTCGTGGAAAGTCAAGGAATCTGCGATTGTATACAATGACGAATATCTAGGCGAGACATATGATGCCCGCAATGAAAACGCATCATGGCAGAACGCTGTGCTGAGGGAAGCTCCTGCAGGGGAACTCTGCGCTTCCTATGCCCCTCTTGACAGGGTGATAGAGACTCTCAAGCCTGTCTCTTTTCAGAAGACAGAAAAAGGATGGGAAGTGGACTTCGGCAAGGAGATTTCAGGATGGCTACGATTTGACGGAGTAAAAGGTTCAAACGGAGATATCATGCAGGTAAGGTACGTATCCGAGTCTCCTGTGGGCACCCAGAAATATATATTTGGAGACGGTCTGTGCCGGAACTACGCCCCGAAGTTTGCATGGTACGTATTCAGAAAGGCTATTATTACAGGAGTGGAGCTGGACAGGGAAAATGTAGTTGCGGAGGTCGTCAATACGGATGTAAAGGCTGATGCGGAATTTACAACATCCAATCCGCTTCTGAATCAGATAAATACAATATGGAGAAGAAGTCTGGAGGACAATCTCCACGGAGGCGTGATGAGCGATTGTCCTCATCGGGAAAAATCTCCATATACGGGTGACGGTCAGGTGTGCTGCGAGACCGTCATGGCAAATTACGACTGCTACACCTTCTATCACAAATGGCTGCGTGACATGAGGGATGCTCAGAACGTCGAAACCGGCCATGTCCCTAATTCCGCGCCTTGGCAGCCCGGATGCGGCGGAGGAGTCGGCTGGGGAGCAGCCGTGAACATAATGCCTTGGGAGATGTACAGGCATTTTGGTGATGAGCAGTTACTCGAAGAAAGTTATTTCACTATGACAGAGCAGATGCGTTTCATGGAGAAATATATCACCGATGAGGGCATTATGGACTGTAAAAATGAAATTGTCAACGGCGACCACCGTTTTGACCGCTGGCTCAGGCTTGGAGAGTGGGTCGCTCCTTATGGGCTCCCTGCAAATCATTTGGTTCACACATATTTTCTGTGGAGATGCGCTGATGTGACATCAAAGGCAGCGGGAATTCTGGGCAAGGCAGATGACCAGAAGAGATATCGCCAGTTGGCAGAAGATGTTAAGGCAGCCTTTCATAAGAAATACTATGATCCTCAGACCAGATCATACGGTGACTATGGTGCCAATGTGTTCGCCCTCCATATGGGAGTGCCGCAGGACTGTCTTGCTGACGTAGTTGAATCCTTCAGGGCTGAGCTTACAGACAAATACGGGAAGCATCTCAATACGGGCATATTCGGCACCAGAAGGCTTTTTGAAATGCTGGCTCAGAACGGGCTGAATGACCTTGCCTATGAAATAATCAATCAGAAGGACTATCCGAGCTTCGGCTGGTGGATTGAGCAGGGAGCTACTACCACGTGGGAAAGATGGGACGGCAAGGACTCACGCAACCATCCGATGTTCGGAGGCGGACTTACATGGTTCTACAATACACTTGCAGGAGTCAACATAGACGAATCAAAGCCGGGATACAGGCATATTGTCATCAAACCTCTTCTGTTGAAGGATCTCGAGCAGGTGACCTATTCCAAAATGACCCCTTATGGAAAACTGAAGGTCGAGATAGAACATAAGGACTTATCGGGTATAATGACTGTTACCGTGCCCGTGGGAGCGAGGGCGACTGTCTGGGTTCCCGGATCGGAATCATCGAGTATGATTGGCCAGGGTATTTATAATTTTCAATTCTAAATCATGATGAAGAAGGTATTTGCTCTTGCTGCAGTTCTCTTCGCATTTGTATGTCTTGATGCGAAGGCGCAGGTTCAATACGCATTTGAGGATAATCTGCTTGATGAGGTCGTTCCGAAAGGATGGCTGAAGGAATTCCTCGAAAATCAGAGGGACGGCATGACGGGGCACCCTGAAAGCATGTCATATCCATATGACAGTAACCTTTGGGATGGTGAGATAGTACGCAATACGACTTCTTATGGCTCGGATTGGTGGCGATATGAGCAGACTGCATACTATACAGATGGTCTTTTAAGGCTAGGCTATCTTCTGGATGATGCCCGGTTGTCCATGGCTGCTGAGGCAGGTATAAAGTATACACTTCATCATCCTGATTCTACCGGAAGACTTCCACATTCCACTTTCAGAAGTGCATCCATGTGGCCGATGGCTGTATTCTGGCGTGCGATAAAGGCATATTACGACAAGACAGGAAATGAAGACATACCCAAACTGCTTGAAAGACATTACCTGAGTTATCCGATTAATGAACTTGAGAAGTGGAGAAATATTGTAAGCATCGAAGGTATGCTTTGGACTTATGGGAAGACTGGGAACAAGGAATTGCTCCAACGTTGCGAAGAAGCATGGAACAGAGGACAATTTTCTGATCTGACCCCGCAGGCGTGCCTATCTGACCAGACTCCATTCATGCACGGTGTTACTTTCTGCGAAGAATTGAAACTGCCGTTGCTACTTTATTCGTATACCGGTAAGGGTCATTATCTGGATGCAGCGCTCAATGCTTATAATGTGATGGAGCGCGACCATATGCTCCCAGATGGAATCCCGTCTTCTGCTGAGGCTTTGTTGGGAAACGGCAATATAATAAACAGTCATGAAACATGCGATATCACCGACCTTACATGGACGATGGGATATTTTCTGCAGATAACAGGAGATCCTGTATGGGCAGACCGAATAGAAAAGGCGATTTTCAATGCCGGCATGGGTGCTGTCACAAAGGATTTCAAGGCATTGCAGTATTTCTCATCAGTCAATCAGTTCAGAGTGACAGGTGATTCCAATCATAATGGTTTCTTCCATGGAAGCACATGGATGGCATATAGACCTACACATCAGACGGAATGCTGTGCAGGTAATGTGCACCGCTTCATGCCGAATTATGCTGCCAGGATGTGGATGCGCCGTGGGGAAAATGCAGTAGCCTCGACCATGTACGGACCGTCTGAAATATCCCTTAAAATGGAAGATGGTGCGATTGTTAATATTATTGAGGATACTGAATATCCATATTCCGACAGGATCAGATTCCGGTTCAGATCCGACAGAAAGACTGCGTTGGACTTTTATTTCCGCATTCCGGAATGGGCTGATGATGCATCAGCACAATTGAAAGGCAAGCAAGTAGGTTCTGAACATCTGCGGAAAAACATCTTCAATAAGATCAGAGTTGAAATAGACGGTGAGGAAGTCCTCTTTGAACTTGTCCTTCCGATGAAGCCTGTCTTAAAGAAACTTGGGCCGGGTTGTAATGCATATGATGATGTAGCAGACGGATATTTCAAGAAACGAGGCGGAGTTGAGCCGACCTCAGTCCAGAATGAAAAAGCCGGAAGTAAGGCTGAAGATTCTGAGGATGTTGTGGCGGTATATGTACAGAGAGGCCCGCTTCTTTATACTTATCCTATACCTCAGACAATAACTGAGGATAAGACAATATATCCTAACATGAACGGAAAGGCACCGGGAGATACGACTTTCAAATGTCTGAGTATCGAACCTTCCGGCCCATGGAACTATGCTGTTGATCTTACACAGGAGACCACACTCGTATATATCCCGGAAAATGATGTCATCAGGATGCCGGTCAAGAACATTGCCTGGGATCTTGCAGAGGGGCGGTATACCCCAGAAGTTCCCGGGCCGGATGAAGTTGTGGTAATGGGGAACGACGTCAGTTATATCGATCTGATCCCATATGGCGGAACGCAGCTCAGACTGACAGTATTTCCAGTCATACTGCAACGTGAAATCTATGGCACGTCTGAATATGTCTGGTCAGCAGAAAAAGTGAGTTCAGGGAATCTGGTTTCGTATGCTCCCTCCCCCGTTTCCATCGTCACCAGCGCCCTTTCCCGCAAGGGAGAGCCCCTTGGGTGGAACTGCAGGAACGACATATCGAAATATGGAGTCTTCAAAGGTGCCTCTACTCTTGAAACCGCCCTGTACAACCTTGCTGTTGACGAGATGATCAATAATATAGAAAAGGACGGAACACTCAGGACCGGAGCTCTTTGGGGAGGTGTATGGACCCGCGATGTCAGCTACAGTGCCATCCTTTCGCTTTCATATATGGTTCCGGAGAATGTCAAGACTTCTCTGGAGGTCAAGATAGATGAGCTTGGACGTATCATCCAGGACACAGGTACCGGAGGATCATGGCCATGTTCAAGCGACCGTGTCATCTGGGCTGTAGCAGCTTGGAAGGTTTATCTTGCGACAGGCGATATGGTGTGGCTCAAGAAGGCATATCCTGTGATACTGAAGAGTCTTGAAAGCGATTTTCACGTGCTGTATGACAAGGAGACCGGACTGTTTCGTGGAGAAAGTTCGTTCATCGACTGGCGTCAGCAAAGCTATCCGGTGTGGATGCAGCCGGCAGATATATATATGTCTGAATGTCTTGGTACAAATGTCGTGTATTCGGAGGTCCTCGAGACGGTCGCTTCTATGGGGGAGGTTCTTGAAGATAAGGCTGTAGCTAAAGAGTATCGCAAAAAGGCCTCAGACCTTCGCAAAGCGATAAATGATAATTTCTGGATTGCAGACAAGGGATTCTATGGCAGTTTTCTGTACGGAAGGAACTATCTGATTCCGTCCGGTCGCAGCGAAACTCTTGGCGAATCACTCGCTATCCTTTGGGATGTAGCTGACTCCCGGAAAGCCGGTCAGGTCATAAAGTCGATGCCGGTTTCAGTATGGGGACCAGCAATATTCTGGCCACAGATATCGTCGCAGCCTGATTACCATAACAACGCGACATGGCCTTTTGTTACCTCATACTACGGCATGGCAGCAGCAAAGGCCGGAAATGAGACGGCCCTGCTTCATGCACTGGGATCAAATGTACGTTCCGCTGCATTATATGCAACCAACTATGAGAATTTCACCAATTCCACAGGTAATCCATACACGACCAGGATGAACTCACACAATATGTTATGGGGACTCTCCGGTTTTATGGGACTTTTCCATAAGACATTCTTCGGCCTGGAATTGACTAAAGACGGTATGAGTTTCTCACCATACGTACCGGAATCTCTTGAAGGAGAACGCTCGCTTGACGGATTCCCATATAGGGATATGCTTCTGGATATAAAGGTGATTGGATCCGGCAACCGCATCAAGTCATTCTGGCTTGACGGTAAAAAACAGAAGAAAGCCTTTGTACCTGCCTCGCTGACCGGCAGGCACAAGATTTCAATTGAACTTACTGGAGACTTTCCTTCTTCTTCGATTGACATCAAAGGATACACTCCGGCTCCGGAATATCCTTCAGTTTCTATCAAGGAGGGAGCCCTGGTGTGGAATCCTATAGACAACTGCCGCTATAAAGTTCTCCATGACGGTCAAATAGCTGATATGACAGAGGAAGGATGCTATGTGCTTCCAAAAGACAGCACCGGTGAGTGGCAGGTAATTGCAGTAGATGAACATGGTATTGAGGGCTTTGCATCAGAACCTCTGGAAATTTATCCTGATGCAGTCACAGTCCCGGTTGATGTGAAGATAGACCAGACGAAGGGTACTCAGGTCAGTGTCACCTTTGAAGTCCCACAAGACGGAACATATGCGCTGGACTGGCTCTATAGCAACGGTAACGGCAGCGTGACAGGTTATAATCATTGTTCAACACGTACTCTGTATCTGGATTCGAAGCAGATTGGAGCAAGCATCTTCCCTCAGCGGGGAAAGAATGACTGGAAGGCGGAAGGATGGTCAAATCCTGTGGAAGTAAAGCTGACAAAAGGAGTTCACACCGCTCAGCTAAGACTTCTTGACACCGATATCAACATGAATATCAAGGTGGATAATGCCCATGTAAGAGCCCTCAGGCTCAGGGCTATTAATCATACCGCAAGTGCTACTAACCTTTAAATCTTATTATTGCGATTTTACTCTCGATTCTGATAGAATTCCCAGCGTGGATAAGAACCTCACAGTGCATGGCATACATTCAGACTATGGTGACCAAAGTAAAAACCGGCTTGATGCTTTGACATCATTGCCGGTTCAACTTTCAATTATTTTAAAATAATGTTATTTCGGCAGACCGAAAGTATCAGAGAGTTCCTTCATCTGGGCATCGGACATGCCTTCGGGCTCAAAACCCATATTCTTGGCGGCTATGTATATCAGAGCCGCCTTATTTAATACATCCACCTGGTCGAATGCCGACATAATATCTGTATCTACTGCGAAAACTCCATGCTTCTCCCACATTACTACATCATAGTCATCATCGATGGCCTTGATTGTAGCCTCTGCAAGTTCCACTCCGCTTGGCATGAGGTACGGAACCATGCCGAGTCCACGCGGACAGAATGCCTTGGTTTCCGGAATCATCGACCATAGCAGTCTTGTGGCTACATCCTTCTCCATGAACTTACGGCAATGAGTCATTGCAACGAGTTCGATCGGATGCGTATGGAGGGATGCGCGGTATGGGGAGCCCTTCGCAAGGAGATAGTTGTGGACACTGAGGTGGGAAGGAAGTTCTGAAGTCGGAGAAACAGGGTGATCTGCAACGATCTCGTAGTGGGCGCAGTCGTCTGTAATCCTTATTATTGAACCATTCTGCATTGGAGCATTTGCCAGATCCCTCATACGTTTCTGGGTACCCTTACAGTAAAACCATGTGTCTTTCAGATGCGGGAGTGTGGTTCCAATGGCCCTTGGTTCGCATATTGCCGGCATCGAACGCATAAAGTCATCTACATATTCTGTGATATTGACGGTGATGTTTCCGCCGTTCCTTTCCGCCCAGCCTTTCTCCCAGAGGTATCCTGCCGTTTCCGCCACTTGCCACACTGCAGCGTGGAGTTCTGGGCGATTGTCTAATATCGATTTCATAACTTTTGGTCGGACCACCGTGACAAAAAATGACGGAAATTTGACACGGTGGTACATAAATTAGGCGTTATAATATAGTTTTGAAGACCACCGTGACAAAAAATGATGAGAATTTGACACGGTGGTTCTATTTAAGCAATTCAGGCAGGAACGAACTGAGTATCAGCACAGCAATTCCTGTCACAAGTACAACAATAGTCTTTCGTGAACATCCTTTCCATTCTTTCAGGATGATGCCCCATACATTCGAGAATGTTACGTTCAAGGCCATCAGGATGCAGAATGCGAGTGTGTCCATAGCGCTGCCGACCTCAAAGAAACTGCGACCAAGCGACAGTCCGAAGAACTGGCTGTACCACAGAAGTCCTGCAAGGGCACAGAACAACAGATTGTTTGCCCATACGCTGCCTTGCCTGTAGTCTGAGAATGTCTTGTTGCGACCGTTCTGATATAGACAATACATGGCATTTGTCAGGAAACCTCCTATGGTTACAAGCATAGTTGCAGGAAGTGTGCGGAACATCGGATCTGTGAGATCACCGAAATTGAGGTCCTTTCCGAATTCCAGTCCCACATTGAAGCATCCGCTCATGAATCCAGCAAGCAGTGCGATGGCCAGGCCCTTAGGGAAGTTGAAGTCCTTGACAGCCTCTTTCTTCTCCTCCTCGGAAAGTGATGCAGACTTCATTCCACCTGCAACTCCAATGATAGCGATGCCGACAAGGGTCACTACAACTCCGATAATTACCGAAGATGTGAGTGCTGAAAGTGCATCAAGCTCAGGGAAGAAGGCATTAAGGAGTACAGGTCCCATGATGGTACCGAGTCCTGCACATGTACCCAAAGCGATCGACTGTCCGAGAGCCACACCCAGGTAACGCATTGAAAGACCGAAAGTCAGTCCGCCCACACCCCAGAGCACTCCGAAGAACATTGTCAGAAGAGATGCCTTAGGCGCAGCTGCATACAGTTCGAACAAGCCATGTCCGGCAGGAACAGCCAGCAGGGCTCCGAGAACAGGGAATAT
>JAEIGA010010166.1_pt1 | contig 14256 bp, 10 predicted proteins | sample 9270691 | NCBI WGS metagenome assembly JAEIGA01 (sample SAMN17057246, study PRJNA624740) | gut metagenome | biome: biome; isolation source: fecal sample | host: Bos grunniens | place: China: Xizang | collected 2019 | reverse complement strand
TATGCAAAATCGGGGGTCGGTCACGGTATGACCTCTTTTCAATAGAATTCATTATTCATATTATTTACGGAATACCGATTTTGACACATAAAAAAGAAAGTAAAGATCTATGTTTAAAAAATCTTTTCCTACAGTAAAAACAGAACGTCTTATTCTCAGAAAAGTAAAGCCGGAGGATATTGTTTTTTACAGCGCACTGTCCAAAGCGGAAACATCTCTTTACGAATTCTGGGAACCCCACAAAACACTGGCAGACACCCAACGATTTCTTGAGGACATTTTTGCACGATACTCACTCGGCCAATATTACGACTGGACGATAGAGCGAATTGAAGACGGTGAACAGGTGGGTATGATCAATTTTCACGATGTTTTCCCGCTCCATTCGCGTGCGGATCTCGGCTTCTGGATAGTCAGAAGGTTCAGAAACAATGGTTATGCCACAGAAGCGGCAAAAGGACTTATTGAATACGGTTTTAACAGCCTTGGTTTTGAACGCATACAGAGCCATTGCGCGGTCGAAAACGCAGCATCTGTAAGAGTCCTCGAAAAAGCGGGAATGAAAAGAGAAGCACTGCTTGAAAAATACGTTCGACTTAACGTTGATAAGACAAAACTTTCGGACGTGTATCTTTACACAGTATTTCCCGATCAAATTCCGTAAACGTGCCACAACTGTGTCACTCGGGACACAAAAAAAGAAAGTATAATGATACCGTAAACTCAAACAGGAGGAAATAATTTATGGAAAACAATGAAAATATTCAGATAAACGAATCATCAAACGAAGCTGCGGTTGAAGCTTCCGAAGCAAAAGAAGAAGTAACTGTTGTTGAACAGCAGCCTGCGGCTCCCGTATACGAAGAACCCGTAAGAAGAATTTACGAAGAACCTGTACGCCGTGTATATGAAGAACAGCCCTTTTACTCAAACATCCCCGTGTATACACAGGAAGTTAAAGAAAAGAAGAAAAAAGGCGGTAAATTCTGGATCGCGGCAACTGCGATACTTACAGCAATCTGCCTTATAACAACATCTTTTGCAATCGGAACGGTTGTTGGGAAAGATAATTCAACACCTGTAAGCCAAAATAAAACAGAACGCCCGACATCGGTAAGCAACGAGCTTGTTCAGACCCCCGAATATACCCCCACTATTCAGGTAACTCCGGGCGACAAGATGGATGTTCCCGAGCTTGTTGCGGCAGTAAGCCCGAGCGTTGTTGATATCCTTGTTTCAAACGATGCAGGCGGTGCACTCGGTACAGGCGTTATTTTCACGGAAGACGGATACATCATTACCTGCGCGCACGTAATCGACGATGCAAAATCCGTTACGGTATACCTTTACAACGACGATACAGAATACAAGGCAGAGGTTATCGGTTTTGACACATATTCGGATATCGGTGTAATAAAGATCGACAAAACAGGGCTTCCCGCGGCACAGTTCGGCGAATCCCACAAGCTTGTTCCGGGTGAACAGGTCGTTGCGATCGGCACTCCGTACAGCCTTGAGCTTACTCACACGATAACAGAGGGCAGAGTTTCGGCAAGACGCGATAATTACAATATCCCCGACCTCGGTGTAACCCTCAATCTTATCCAGCATTCCGCAACGATCAACCCCGGAAACTCCGGCGGTCCTCTTTTCAATATGTACGGTCAGGTTGTCGGTATCAACTCCGTTAAGATCATGAACGGCGGCGGATATGCAACATACGAAGACATTGGCTTTGCAATTCAGACAGAAACTGCTATTCCTCTTGTTGAAAAGCTTATAACAGAGGGCAAGGTAGTACGTCCTCAGATCGGCATCAAGGGCGGCACTGAATCGACACTCGGCGGCGTGTATGTAGCAGAAATAATTCCCGGCGGTGCGGCTGAAAAGGCAGACATCAAGGTTGGCGACCTCATTACAAGAGTTAACGGCAAGAGAGTTAAAACCGTTGAAGAACTTATAACAACTCTCGGAAACTTCAACTTCGGCGATGAAGTTGAAATTACGATCCTTCGCGGCGTTGACGTTGTTACAACAAAGGTCATCCTTCAGGAACCTGTGGAAGAATAATTTCATAAAGAAATAACAAAAAGCACTTACGTGAAAAACGTAAGTGCTTTTTTGATATAAAAATACAGCTTCTGCCGTATTGGACAAAAGCTGTATTTAAGAGGTTCAATTTCAGATCAGATAGCAGCCATGATCTCGTCACGCATTCTGATAGCTTCAATGCGAGCGGCTTCTGCGAATTTTTCAGCAGGAAGACCCTGAGCTTTATAAGCGCACATGATGCCTCTTGAAGAGTTGATAACTGCGCCTATGCCGTTTTTGAATGCACCGACAACGTCTTTTGCGCCGCCGCCCTGTGCACCGTAACCGGGAACGAGGAAGAAGGTATGGGGGAGACGTTCACGAAGCTCGGTAAGCATTGCGGGATAAGTTGCACCTACAACTGCGCCGACATCGGAATAACCGTGAGAACCGATGGACTTTTCGCCCCAAGCGGAAACGAGGTCGCCCATGTGTTCGTAAACCTTTTTGCCGTTTTCAAGAACGAGGTCCTGAAGCTCGCCGCTGCCTTTGTTGGATGTCTTAACAAGGATATAAATAGCCTTGCCGTCAACGAGGAAGGGTTCAACACCGTCGAAGCCGAGGTATGCATTTACTGTGAGAGCATCGGAATCGATAATACCGAAAAAGCCCTTGGAATAAGCGGAAGCGGTGGAGCCTATATCGTTACGTTTGCCGTCTGCGATAACGTAAAGACCCTTGCTTTTAGCGTAATCAACAGTCTTGCAGAAAGCCTTGTAGCCCTCATGGCCGAGGATCTCGTAGTAAGCAAGCTGAGGTTTAACAGCAGGCACGATATCGTAAAGAGCATCGATGAGATCTTTGTTGAATCTGTAGATAGCATCGGCTTTTTCTGCGGGAGAATCGCCTGTTATCATAGACTGGGGAAGATAGTCGCAAAGGGGGTCGAGGCCTGCGACGGTGGGGTTTTTCTTTTCGAGGATCTTATCGATCAAAATATTGGTTGACATTTAAAGACATCTCCTTTTACTATACTGTAAACAGCTCGTCCGGTCATTTCAGTGCCGGAGAACGGTGTATTTCTTGATTTTGAAAGACATTTTTCTTTATCGAAGACAAAAGTCTGCGAAAGGTCAGCCGCAACGAAGTCGGCACGGGCGCCTTCTGTTAAAGACGGAACACAGATGCCTGCTCTTTTTGCGGGAGCTTCGGACATAAGACGGGTAAGATCCGAAAGAGACATAAGACCCGATCTTACAAGTGCGGTGTAAGAGAGCGGGAAAGATGTTTCAAGCCCGATAATACCGAACGGTGCCTTGTATGGGTCGACAGACTTTTCTTCTATCGAATGGGGCGCATGGTCGGTTGAGATCATATCGAAGGTTCCGTCACAAAGAGCGTTCAGGATAGCTTCTTTATCCTCTTCAAAGCGAAGCGGCGGATTCATCATAGCGTTCGGGCCGTGGATCTTAAAGGCATCGGCAGTTATCGTAAAATAATGAGCGCATGTTTCGGCTGTAACGTCAATACCTGCTTTTTTAGCTTCTCTGATAGCGGCAACGCTTTCTTTTGTGCTTATATGTGCAAGATGAACCTTTGCGCCTGTTTTTGCAGCAAGGTTGATAACACGGATAACGTCGGAATATTCGGCTTCTGAGGGGATATTGAGCTTATCGGTGATAACGGATTTATTTTCGCAATGGCTGATGAGCAAAAGTCCGTTTTCCTTTGCAGCTATCATTGCTTTTTCGAGGATACCGTCATCCGGCACGGGCATACCGTCATCTGAAACGGCGATAACGCCTGCTTCTTTGTAAGCCCCGAAATCACAGAGCTCTTTGCCCTGCTGACCCTTTGTTATAGCGCAAACGGGATGAACTCTGACATTTGCCTCTTTTTCAAGGATCATTTTAACAACATCAACACTGTCGCAGACGGGCTTTGTGTTCGGCATGCAGAAAACATCCGAGAAACCGCCGTTACGCGCGGCAAGAGTGCCTGTAAAAACAGTTTCTTTATGTTCAAAACCCGGCTCGCGGAGATGAACGTGAAGATCTATAAATGAGGGTAAAGCAGTAAGACCGCTGCAGTCGATTGTATCATTATCGCAAAGGCCCTCTCCTATTTTTTCGATTATCCCGTTATTTACGAGGATATCTGTCTTTTTTTCATTTAAAATTATATTTTTAAACAGCATTTCAATCATTCCTTTTGAATATTTTACCATATGCGGCACGGTTTGTCAAGAGAAATGATTTTTATTGGAACATTTTCCTTTTTTTATCGTCTTATGAATTGACAAATACTTCCGAAAATGTTATAATCATAACAGATAATGGGAAATTATTTTTTGACCATAAATAAAACATGATCCGGAGTTGTTAAATTATGAAAGTTTTAGCATTTGACCTCGGCGCATCCTCAGGCCGCGCCATCCTCGGCATATATGAAAACGGCAAGCTCGAAATGGAAGAGATCCACCGTTTTTCAAACGATCCCGTAACTGTAAACGGAACACTTTATTGGGATATTCTCCGTCTTTTCTTTGAGATCAAGACAGGTCTTTCCAAATGTGTTACAGCAGGCCACAAAGACATTGAAAGCATTGCTATCGACACATGGGGCGTTGACTTCGGTCTTCTCGACAAAGACGGCAGACTTCTCGAAAACCCCATTCACTACCGTGACAGCCGTGTTGACGATATGATGGAAAAGGTTTTCTCCATCGTTCCCCGCGATGAGATATATGCATCAACAGGTATTCAGTTTGTTAAGCTCAACACTATTTTCCAGCTTGCATCTCTTGTTGAAAACAGAAAAGAGCTTCTCGACAGAGCAGACACACTTCTTTTCACTCCCGACCTTCTCGCTTACTTCCTCACAGGTAAAAAGAGCATCGAATATACTATAGCGTCCACTTCTCAGCTTCTCGACGCAAACAAGCGCGACTGGGACTATGCGCTTCTTGAAAAGCTCGGTCTTAACAAAGACATCTTCCCGGCTATCCGTATGCCCGGCAGTGTAACAGGCCAGCTTCTCCCCGAGATCGTTGAAGAGCTTGGCTTTGACAAGCCTATTGACGTTATCGCATGCGCATCTCACGATACAGCATCCGCAGTTGTTGCAGCACCCATTGAAAAGGGCGAAAAGAGCTGTTATATCTCCTGCGGTACATGGTCACTTCTCGGCGCAGAGCTTGACGAACCCCTTATAAACGAAAAGAGCTTTGAAGAAAACTTCACTAACGAAGGCGGCTACGAAGGCACTATCAGATTCTTGAAAAATATTTCCGGTCTTTGGCTCCTTCAGGAAACACGCCGTCAGTGGATCAGAGAAGGCTACGATATTTCGTTCAAAGACATTGATAAGATGCTCGAAACCGAAGTTTCCGCAAACGTTTACATCAACCCCGATGACGATTCTTTCGTAGCTCCCGGCAACATGCCCAAGAGAATGGAAGATTTCCTCATCTCCAAGGGTCAGGATGTTCCCAAAACAAAAGGTCAGCAGGCTCTCTGTATTCTTGAAAGCCTTGCGCTCACCTACCGTTTCTATATTGAAAACCTTGAAAAGATCCTCGGCTACACTATCGACACCGTTCATCTTATCGGCGGCGGTACAAAAGACGAAAACCTTTGCCGTTTCACCGCTTGCGCAACAGGTAAGAAAGTAACCGCAGGTCCTATCGAAGCTACAGCTCTCGGTAATATTGCTGTTCAGCTTATTGCAAAGGGCGAGATCAAAGACCTTGACGAAGCAAGAAAATATCTTGGCGACCTCAAGATCTATATGCCCGAAGATTCCGAAAAATGGAATAAAAAATACGCTGATTATATGAAGGTGAGATAAGTGAACGAATTTATACGTAAAAACAGCGAAAATCTCATCAACGATCTTTCAAAATTCATCGCAGTTCCGAGCGTAAGCGGAAAAGAAGACGAACACGGTCCTTACGGCAAGCCCGTAGCGGATGCATTTAACGTTCTCTCCGACGAGGCGAAAGCACTCGGTCTTGAAGTTGAAAACCTCGGCTATGCGCTCAGAATTTCCATAGGCAAAGGCGACGAGACATTTCTCGTTGTTGCGCACGGAGACGTTGTTCCCGCAGGCGAAGGCTGGACCAAGCCCGCTTATGAATTAACAAGAGAGGACGGCATGCTTTACGGCAGAGGCGTTCTTGATGATAAAGGTGCGGCAGTTGCGGCAATGTACTCGCTTGCGGCTGTTAAAAACAGCGGCAAAGAAGCAAAAATGAGAGTTTCTCTCGTTGTAGGCGGCGACGAAGAATGCGGCATGAGCGACATGCACAGATACGTTGATGAATTCGGTCTTCCCGATTATGCGCTTACACCCGATGCAAGCTTCCCTGTAACCAACGCGGAGCTCGGCTTTGTTTTCGGTAAATTTGCGTTTGAAAACGTTAAAGAAAACGGCGACGTAAAGCTTATTTCAATAAAAGGCGGCAGAGCGGTCAACTGTGTTGCCGAAAAATGCGAATGTAAAATAAAAGGCAGCGAAGAGGTTTTTGAATATATCAAGAGCCTTTCATCCGACCTTCTCTCCCCTGAAACGGCGTTTGAAAACGGAGAAATATCCGTTCTTTGCCGCGGTCTTTCGGCGCACGGCTCTGTTCCCGAAAAGGGCAGAAGCGCTGTTATGGATCTTCTTTCGGTTCTTGAAAGAACATTTGAAAAATTCGGTGCCGAAAACAGTTTTCTTTCATTTACAAAGAAATACGTTAAAGGTACAGAGGGCGAGGCTCTCGGCATAAACTGCAGTGATGAGTTTTCCGGCAAGCTTTCGGTAAACTTCGGCATGTGTTCGTTTGAAAACGGCAAGGGCGAAGTTACTGTTGACAGCCGAACCCCGATCAGTGCGGATGCGTTCGAAATAAGCAGCAAGCTCGAAGCCATAGCAAAAGAAAACGGCGGCGAATATATCCCCGACAGAAACGGCAACGGCATACGTATCCCCGAAGACAGTCCTTTTATGAGATCTGTTGCGGCAAGCTACGAAAAGGCTACGGGCAAACCCTGCGGCTTTGTTTGCGAAAGAGGATCTACTTATGCAAAAGCTTTCTGCGGAAAATGCGTTGCATTCGGTCCTGCGGACGAAGGAAACAAGGCTGTCTGCGGCAATATGCACGGACCTGACGAATACATCTCGGAAGAAGCGCTCATCTCACTTTCCGAAGTGTACGCACAGGTAATTCTTGATTTTTGTTATTGATAATTTCGACAAACAACGTGTTTTTACAACAATATTTTCCGCAAGGAGATAAAAGTCACAGTTTTGTTGAAATTATACGATATACTTAAAATGGTATGTTGTACAGACATTACCAAACCCAAAAAATACAAACAAGGAGTGTAAAACATGGCAAAGAAAATCCTTTCTTTTGTTCTTACGATCGTAATGGTTGCAGCTTTGGCAGTTCCCGCTTTCGCAGCAGGTCACAAAGTTCCCGAAATCGTAATCACAAACGAAACCGCTGACGGATACTACGTTGCAGGCGCTACCATCAAGTATGAACTTACTCTTGCTGACGGCGATGCTTCTACTATCAAAGTTGGCAACAAAACTCTCAAGATCTCTGATTTCAAAGAGAACGAAGACGGTTCTTTCACTTACAAAGGAACCTACACCCTCGGTCTTACCGACACTAACCTCAAGTTCTATGTTTACGACATGGATCAGGCAACATCCGCTACTTTTGAAGAAACAATCAAACTCAAAGTAGACCCCACCACCCCCGCAGTTAAAGCATCCGGCATCACCACCGGCTCCGCTTTCAAGATCGGCATCATCAGCATCATCGCAACCGACAACATCGGTCTTGACAAGATCGCTGTTAACGGCAAAACAATTGCTGACAGAGACGATTTCACAAACAAGAAATCCTACGTTACAAACTACGAAGTACCTGCTGCAGGTTCTTACATCATCACTGTAACCGACACCGCAGGCAACGTAGCTATCAACACCGTTAAGTTCAACGAAGACGGTTCCGCTACCTCCGAAAACGTTTCCAACCCCGTAGGCGGAAGCATCTGGAACGGCGGCTACCTCGGCGGTCTCCTGGATGTTTACAAAGACAATCCTCAGCTTTACTACTACATCAAGATGCTCCAGACAAACGGCAACTTTGATGATCTTAAAGACAACTGGGTTCTCTGGTATTTCCTCAACAACGGCAATATCACTCTTCCCGGTGCAGGTTCCACAACAACCGCTCCCTCTATCGACAACAACTGGTACTTCATTTACAACTATCTTCTCAAAAACGAAGATATGTCTGCCGCTGATGCTCAGATGCTCCTCGCTCTCCTCTCCGGCAAAGTTGACGTATCCGCAAACAACCTCTACTGGTATCTTTTCAACAACAAAGAATTCGATATCGACAAGAACCTCCTTTACTATCTTTACAACGTAAACAACGGTTCTATTCCTTCCTTCAACGTTAACGAAAACTATCTTGCATACAAGTACTTCTTCGGTACTCTTGCAGATAACCTCGAAATCACTTCCAACACCAAAGAAAGAGTTCTCACTCTTACTGCTCCCGAAGCAAGAGAATCCTTCCACGTTTCCTACACCTGGAAGATGAACGTAAACGGTACATGGAAGACTGTTGGTTCCGACTCCAAGACTCTTGATGTTGAACCCAACGTAGGCGATCAGTACAAGGTAATCCTCTCCAGCGATTACTACTACACCACTGTTGAATCTGAAGTATACACCGTAACTGCTGCTGACAAACTTCCCGACTTCTCTGCTCCCGTAGAAGAAGAAGTTGTTGAAGACAAAGAAGCTTTCACTTCTGACGATATCACTATCAACGGCGTTTCCAACAACTCTATCAGACTCAAGGTTGGTCAGAAAGCATACCTCGTTCCCAACGTTAACGGTTTCTGGTCCTTCGACTCTGAAATGTTCACCGGAACAGGTTCTTCCCTCATAGTTCTTACCGCTAAAAAAGCTGGCACATCCGTTGCCCTCTTTACCGGTGTTAACTCTGACGGTCAGACCGCTACAAAAGCAATCCTTATCAACGTTGTTGAATAATTTAATTTAACATCTCCAAGAGCCCGGTTTATTCGGGCTCTTGTTTTTTTTGCGCAAATATGCTATAATAAAAAAAAACAAAGGAACACATTGATATGGAAATAAATATAAACCGATTCGGAATACAGCCGGACTCAGATCTTGAAGCAGGCGAAGCATTTAAAAAGGCAATTGCCGAATGTAAAAGCAAAAACGAAGAGATACTGTTGACTCTTGAAAAGGGCATTTACAATTTTTACTCTGAAAATGCGATAACAAGAACTTATTATATCTCAAACACCTCAAGCGAAACTGAATGTCCCGATAAAACAAAGCATATAGGCATTCTTTTTGACGGTGCAAAAAATATCACGCTTGACGGCAACGGTTCAACATTTATCTTTCACGGCAAATTTACTCAGATAGCCTTCGATAATGCAGAAAATATTAAAATAAAAAATATAACGACCGATTTTTCGCGTCCGACGATGTCTGAAATGAAAATGATCGAAAAAACAGATGAATACTGCGATTTTGAGGTAAATGCAGACAGCCTGTTTGAGATCAGGGACGAAAAGCTTATCTGGGTGGGCAGAAATTTTGAATATACTTCAGGGCCGACGCAGATCGTTCCCCTCGACAGGCAAACAACTCGCAGAACAGGAGGCCCCGATCACAGCAAGGCCGAAAAGATCAACGATAACACAGTAAGACTGTACGGATTTAAAAATAAAGAATTTAACGTTGGGGATATTCTTCAGGTAAGAGACGGAATTCGAAGCGAAGTAGGATTTTTTGCGGTAAATTCAAAAGATATAGCATTTGAAAACGTTACAACGCACTATATGCACGGACTGGGATTTGTCGGACAGTTCACAGAAAACATCACTCTCGACGGATTCAATGCTGTTCCGAACAAAGAAAAAAACAGAACTTGCTCGTGCTTTGCGGACAGTATACAGATCTCGGGATGCAGAGGCAAGGTGATCGTTAAAAACGGTAAATATGAAGGAACGCACGACGATATAATGAACGTCCACGGGACATTTTTGCCTGTAAGCGAGATAATCGGAGACAATCAGATAAAGGTTAAATTCGGACATAACCAGACATACGGTTTCAAAGCGTTTTATGCGGGCGACGAGATAGCGTATGTTGACGAGAAAACACTTCTCCCCTTTGCATACGGAAAGATCGCAGGTGCTGAGCTTGTTTCGGAAAAAGAAATGATATTAACAACAGAAGCGCCCCTGCCCTGCGGAGTTAAAGAAAAGACCGCGATAGACAATTTAACATGGTATCCCGAAGTTCTTTTCGAAAACAACGATATCAGCCTTGACCCAACGAGAGGTATCCTTATCTCAAGCAGCGGCAAGACAGTTGTCAGAAACAACAGATTTTACAGAACGACTATGGCAGCTATACTTATCGCATGCGATGCAAGGTCTTGGTATGAGTCGGGCAGAGTGACAGATGTTTTAATAGAAAATAACGTTTTTGACAGATGCGGCAGCCCTGCCATACTTATTGCACCCGAAGCAGAAACGTATGAAAACGGAAAATACGTCCATAAAAACATTTGCATTAAAAACAATAAATTCATACTTTCGGACGACAGAGTCCTTTTTGCGAAAGCGACAGATGGCATTATTTTCAAAGAAAATGAGATCGTTTGCGACTCCGAACCGAAATTTGAGACCGAACATTGCGACAATGTTATAATTGAATAACAAAAAAGTGGATAAGCGTAATGCCTATCCACTTTAATTTTCAGAAACAAATTATTTTTTTACGGTGATCGTGATCCATGCGAAGCCGTCGCCGCATTTTAATTTAAAACTGTTGCCGTTGCTGTCGGTTGCTTTTGAGGAATACACATCTCCGTCAACAGTAAAACCGATATCGGTCAAGGTCTGAAGATACGCTGCCCATGTATCGTAATAATCCAATGTACCTGCAGGATTTGCCTTTGATGTTTCCATTTCATACACATTATCGGATTCTACAGTACCTGTCCAACCTTCAAACGGAGGCTGAGGGATCAATTTTTCAAAATCGTTCGATGCCCAGCTTGTATCAAAAGCAGGTTCTTCAACGGTTTCGGTTACTTCAGATTCCTCTGTTACTTCAGGTTCTCCGATTGTATTATCATCAGCATCAACTGAAGGCTGACTGCAAGCAGTCAAAGACACAACCAAAAGTAAAACAAGAAATAATGAAAGAATCTTTTTCATATCAATTATCCTTATAACTTATTCAGCAACAGCGTTATCGATAACGAAAGCGGGACATGTAACGGTCTGAAGAACGTACTGTTTAAGGTACGGCATACCGTAGCTTTCAACGTAATCGGAAAGGCCTGCATCGGAAACAGCCATATCGCTGACGGCAAGACCTTCTGCTTCTGCGAGAGCCTGAACTGCGAGGCAGTACAATGCGCTCTGTTCGTAGTGTTCCATATTGGTTGTGATGTAAGCCTCGAGAGATTCGCTGCCAACGTAGCCAATAACAAATTCTTCGAGAGTCATGCCGAACATATCCGCATAGCTTTTATAGTTGATAAGGTCAGCGCAGATAACGAAATCGAGAACAGTCTGGGGAAGCTTGCCTTTGAGCTCGCTGCTATAAAGAAGCGCGGTAAAGAAATCGGATTTCTGCTGTTCGATAATCCAGTTTTCGATATCGGCTTTGAGCTCGTCAACATTGTTGAAGCCGTATTCAGCGGCAATATCGTCTGTAAGTTCAGCTTTGATAAGCTCGCCCTGGATGTAGTTTACGGTGATGTTGAAAATAGCATCCTTGCCGTTAAGGTGATCCTGACCGTAATCTGCGGGGAAAGTAACTTCGATATCGAAATTTTCGCCGGGCATATGGCCGATGAGCTGTTCGAGGAAGTCGTCGATGTACTGTGTAACGCCGATAGTAACATCAGTACCGGCGCCGCCTGTTGAACCGCCTTCGAATTCAACGCCGTCAACAGAACCCACATAGTCGATATTAACAGTGTCGCCGTTTGCGATAGCTTTATCGGTGAGCTGTTCGTATGTGTCGAACTGAGCGGTGATCTCATCAAGCTGAGCCTGGATTTCCGCAGGATCGGCAACGAGAACTTCTGCAGGGAGCGTTACGCCCTTATATTCGGGGAGAGTTACGTAATCGGCAGCTTTGATGCCCTCGAAAAAGCCGTTTGCATCAAGACCTTTGCTGTAACTGTAGTTTGTAAGATCATAATCATAGGTATTTTTTGTTTCACCCGAACATCCTGCGAATGCGGAAAGGATGAAAACAACGCTGAGAACAGCTGCTGCAATTTTTGTTTTAAGCATAATTAAGACCATGGCTTTCGTTTTCGAAAGCTACCTTTCTGTTGTTATTGGGGCTTGGTTTTGGCACAAAATTGCTGTTGTTTAAACAGCAAAAAGCCACAAAACACGTTTGAAAGATCTATCTTTCAAACTCCGCCTCCGTAATTAATGTAGAGTAATCAATATTATACACTATATTGTTTTCATTTAAAATAAAATTTAATGGCTTTTTTGTATCAAATAAAAACAGCGGAAACAAATCTGTTCCCGCTGTAATATAATAAACAGTAAATCAAAGTTTTTCGCCGTTGTAGTAAACATCCATCGGAATCGCGTTTTCATCTGCGGTAACGGTATAGGTATCAAGCTTGCCGTCTTTCCAGGAGATGTCAACGGTATAACCGCCTCTTGCGCGAAGACCTTTTACAGAGCCGTTTTTCCATGCATCGGGAAGAACGGGGAGAAGATCTATCTTGCCGTCATGGCTCTGAAGAAGAAGCTCTGCGATACCTGCGGTTGCACCGAAGTTGCCGTCGATCTGGAACGGAGGATGCATATCGAAGAGGTTTTCGCTTGTTGATTTAGCAAGGATCTTATGAAGATTTTCATAAGCCTGCGCTTTATCGCGAAGACGTGCCCACATACAGATTATCCATGCGCAGGACCAGCCTGTGTGACCGCCGCCGTGAGCAAGTCTGCGTTCGAGGGTCTTTCTTGCGCCGTCGAACCATTCGGGAGTGCTTTCGGTGATCTGAGAAGAGGGATAGAGGGCGTAAAGATGAGAAATATGTCTGTGACCGGGATCTATCTCATCGTAATCCTCAACCCATTCCTGGATCTGGCCGTACTTACCGATAACGGGACGCGGAATTTTCGGAAGCTTTTCTTTGATGATCTCCGTAAGCTCGGATTCAGCGCCGATAAGCTTGTTTATTTCAACACAAGCGCTGAAAAGGTCGTAGATTATCTCACTGTCCATAGACGGACCGATAGAAATACAACCCCATGAGCCGTCAGGGAGCTTGTAGCTGTTTTCGGGAGACGAGCCGGGGCAGGTTACGAGATGGCCTTTGCCGTCGTCAACAAGAAAATCGCAGAAGAAGCGTGCGGATTCAAAAAGACAGTGAGCATATTTTTTAAGGAATTCAACATCTCTCGTAAAGAGGAAATGCTCCCAGATATGAAGGGAGAGCCATGCGCCGCCCATTATCCAATGAGTAGAGCCTGTGCAGTTATCCTGCGGTGCGGTGTCAGCCCAGATGTCGGTATTGTGATGAGCAACAAAGCCGTTGCAGCCATACATCACCTTTGCGGTCTTCTGTCCGTTAGGAACCATTCTTACAACATGGTCGAAAAGCGGAGTGTGAAGCTCGGAAAGGTTGCAGGTCTCTGCAGGCCAGTAGTTCATTTCGGTATTGATGTTGATAGTGTATTTACTGTCCCATGCAGATTCGTAATCGTTGCACCAGATGCCCTGAAGGTTAAGAGGAAGTGTTCCTTCACGGCTGCCCGAGATCATAAGATATCTGCCGAAGTTGAAATACTGTTCAACAAGAACATTATCCTCGCCGCCGTTCTGAACATTGTGAAGGCGTTCATCGGTGGGGATATTATTTTCTTCACAGTCGCAAAGGGTGAGCTTTACACGGTCAAAATATTTCTTATAATCCGCAACATGATCCTCGTAAAGCTTGTCATAGCCGATCTTTTCGGCATTTTCAAGAGTTTTGAGACATTCTCGAACAGGATCCTCGCAGCGGAAAGTTGTGTAACAAGTAATAAGGGCGGTAATGGACGTTGCATCGGTTACGGAGATACGTTCGCCAATGCCTTCAACAGCACCGTCACTTAAAATTTTGACCATCCAGGCAAATCC
>JAEIGA010010165.1_pt1 | contig 14256 bp, 10 predicted proteins | sample 9270691 | NCBI WGS metagenome assembly JAEIGA01 (sample SAMN17057246, study PRJNA624740) | gut metagenome | biome: biome; isolation source: fecal sample | host: Bos grunniens | place: China: Xizang | collected 2019 | reverse complement strand
CTTTGGATTCATTATTCACTTGAAGCATGGACTCTCAATGAATCAATTAAGAAAGTATTGGAGAAGTTTAAACAATTCTTTCCAAAAGTATTTAATTATATTGGTTCGTTTGTTGTTATAAGAACTAAAGCAGCTTTACAGCAAGTTGAGAAATGGTTACTTATCATCAAAGATCAGAATAAAGATCAAGATAAGATTGATAAGATCTTTAATGATTCTACTGTTAAAACTGCTAAAGTAGAAGCAGTCGCTAATGCGTTAAATTCAGCAGCAAGTGCATATGCTAAATTGTCGGATCAAGCTAACCAGATTAAAGGTTTTAAAGGAGTTGGTCAGTCAGATGCTGATAAACAGAAGTTACAAGACATGTTTGCATTCCCAAAAGAATATCAAATTTTTCTTGATAATAAGAAATTAGTAGATGATGCTACTCCTTCAAAAGAAGATGCAGGTACAGCTGGATTCACATACAAAGATGGTGGATGGGATGATCCTTCTAAGATAGCTAAGATAGTGGATGCTCTACAACATGTTACTTCTGTTCTTGAAAACTTAAAAAGATTACAAGCTATTTGTAATGAAATGATACGTAGTCTTGAAAAAGAAGATAAAGGAGAATCTTCTGAACAGAAACTTGTCAAAGAACTTAACAATGAAAAAATCAAGTTCTTAAGAGAATTATCAAAGAAAGTTCTATCAGGTATGATGGGAGCGATTGGACAACTTGGTTCCATGGCTGCATCTAACTGTCGATCATTCTGTAATAAATATTCAAATGGTGAAGATAAATAAATGAATATAGTAGATAGGAGCACATGCTCCTATCTACTATATAAACTTTATGCAAATCTTCTTTGAGATGCGATCTCCATGATAGCCTTTCTCTTTCTGGCTTCATCTTTTCCATAGATAGATTCAGCCATACCAGATTCATATATATCAGGATTCTCATCTAACATATTGAACACATCAGATTCTTCAGCACCAACATACTCATTGTACAGTTCAGAGTATTCTCGTCTTGTACCTGGGTTAGAATCTATGTTAGAACCCAATGTTTTAACAGCATAAGCAACCGATTCTTTAGGTAACCCATTATCAGTTGCCATCTTCAACATGTTTCTGGTACCAGATATATTACCAGTTTCACTGGCTCTATCTAGTACATTGATTCCGGCAGATAGTGTTAAACTATTGACGTCTGTTGTATTGATACCTCCAACATTAGGACCAAAATTAGATGCACCTACAGATGCTACAGATGATGAGGCTATATTAGCAAGTTGACTCGGTGTTATGTTGCTTATTGATGTATCACTTAATCTGTCTATAACACCAGATTGTGTCTGAGATAAAGCACCTTCTAACATTCCACCTGATGGATCTGCACCTATAGCAGACTTAGCCACATCAAGTGCTGATGTTCCAGATAATCCAGTTGGCTGTATAGAAGCCATTGCTGAAAGATCACCAGACATGGTACCGGATATAGTAGAGTTAATAGCATCACCTGCTACAGAATCTATAACACTAGATGCTACTTGTGGAGGTATAACACCTCCAGTCATACCACTAACATAAGCTCCAGCTCCAGCTATAGCAAGATCTGTTAGTGTATCAGGAGATGTGAGAGTTTCAACATCTCCAGACATAGCAGCATCTACTATAGCAGGATCTACACCAAGATAAGAACCAATTGCTTCTTTAGCAAGATCAGAAGAAAGTATACCAGCACCAACATCTCCTAATCCTCCAGCACCAAGACCACCTGATAGCGCAGATGCATCTAATCCACCTGCTCCTTTAAGTAGAGGAAGTGAAAGAGACTCAGGAGTCATAGGTGTGAATGATGGTTTAGCTGATGACATGATACATGACACATCTGTCATAGCTTGCAACCCAGTAGTGTAAGTAGAAAGTGCTTTAAAGTCTGCAGCAGCTGCTGCTTTCTGAGCATTATCCCTTATACTACCGAGTTGAGATCGCATTGATTCGAGAGCTGATAATTGTGAAGATATATTACCAGACACTGCACCAACATCAGCAGATGGGTCGAATGTTTGTGTTAACTGGCCGATAGCTGCGTTAACATCAAGTTCTGGTAATTTAGGTATTTCAAGTTTAGGTATAGAGAATCCCATAATCTATCACTCCAATATGTTATTCTCAATCATCATTGAACGAAGAAGAACTTGACCAACAACAGCTACACGAGATCTTGTGTTAGGATCAAGTGAGTTCAGTTTAATTTCACCAGTTTCCTCGGCTTGTCTCTTGAAATCTGAATATGCTGCGATGTTGCCACCACGAACATTAACAAACTCTTCAAGAGTAGCATCCAATCCACGAGCTGCAAGTATCTGAATCTCTGGGTTAGTTACTGCAGAAGATTTACTATCTCCTGTAACCTGTCCAGTCATTCCATCAATCTGTCTATCGTTGTCAGGAACGGACATCTTTTCATCCAAGAACTGCTGCTGTCTTCTAACAGGAAGATTCAGAACGAGGTATTCGTTATCTGTAAGATATTGTCTACCAGTTGAATCATCTGTCATCCAAAGTCTATGGAAGAGTTTACATTTGACCTTATCTGCTGCTTTAAGAGAGTTTTCATTCTTCAAAGTAACAACAAGGTTAGGAGCAACAATATGAATCTTCCATTTACCTTCTTTGACATAATGCATCCATTGATCAAACTCTTTATCAGACATAGAATCAAGAAGTCTATGATAGCGTTTAGAGTTCAGCTTAGATGGATCCATGATGTCGCAAACAGAACAGATGTAGTCGATGATGAGTTGTTTCTTCTTTTTTATATCAGGAGAAAGAGCTTCTATTGAGATATCATCGTAGTCGTCCGATTTGATAGATTCTTCAGATTTAGCAAATTCTTTCAATTGCTTTTTAAGAGTTTCGATTTCTTTATCGTACTCATCAATGATTTGCTTTGTTATTTTTTCAAATTGTACAAGCTGTTCTTTTAGTTGATTAACCCGTATATCAAGAATACTCTTTGCAGCTTCAATGTAACTTTTCTCAATCGATGAAGTTACTGTATTGTTCTTGGCGTTTTGATAAAGTTTTATCACATCAGTACTCTGAGTTTTAATCTTATCAAATAGCTTTGATATGGTGTTTCTTCTGTTTCTAAACAGTACTATACGTTCTTTCACACCAGCTGTTGCTAATGTTACAGTTCCACGTTTAAAATACAGTATAGATTCGTCAAATTTTGGGAAGATAGATTCACCTAGCATGATTGCTGCTTTTTTAGCTTCAGGTATTCCTGAAACTTTATCACCGGAGCGATTAGCAATCCACAAACATGTGTTAGTTAACATCTTGATTGGATCTTGCTTAAGTGCACCAACATACATGTTAATTACTCGCTGCAATGCTTGTTTAAATGCAACAGTACCACCCTGTGTTTTATATAGATCTTCAAAGATTCCGGTATAAGGTCGTCTACCTTTAAAAGCAGCAGCAAGTTCTCCGAAGAAGTCACTCCAATCAAAATGAGATTCTGGAGCGTCTTCGTCATCTTTTGTATTATATTCATGAACTTCTAAAGATTTATCAATACTGAAATAAACCCCATTCATCTCAGTGTTACCCAAACCTTCAAAGGAATGTTCTTTCATGGTTTCAAGTTCATTAGATATATCACCATAAACCGAAACAATTTCAAATGTGAGTTTAGTTCCAGTAAATACAACCACTTCATGAGTTATACTCAGGTTTACTGCACGATATTCAGGATACTCCACTTCCATCTGCTGTAATAGATAAGATAGTTCAGGAGTGATAACCAACTTATTAGCATCCGAAGGAACTTCAGTCTTGATGATGAAGTTTCCATATATTTTAGCAATATATGGAGAACGAGCAACACTCATTGGTTCTTGTGTTTCATATTCAAATGTAGTACCTGCTTTATCAAAACCAGGTTTAAGCAAACGGAGATATTCGATATCGTTATCGATGACTCCCATCAGATTTTGTTTCTTATTCGATCTCGAATCAAACCCAGTTCTGATACCACGATAACAAGTAATAGGATTTTTGAATTGATAGATATCATCAACTATCTTACCTAGCATTGTCAATTGTGGTGCAAGATTGAAATCAGGAGTAGTAGTCCATTTCTTCAATGCAAGAAGAAGATCAGGATATTCTGCCAATTTCATCATCTTCTCAGGATCGATGCACATGGGATCAATTGGTCCTATGAAGAGATCATCACGTTTTAATGAAAGCACTTCATTTGACTCGTAATTAAAGAAGTTCTCAATTCCTTCATTTACCTCCTTTGTAGTAAGGGGGTCCACTTCGTCATGTGTCTCTATTTCCATAGGAGGAACCCAAGTGGGTTCAACGTCTTTAAATTGACGAAGATAAGCTAATTGATTAACAGCTTTGTCCTCTGCTAGTATACACTCTTGAATGACTCCTAGATCTCTTCCGTGAAAATCAAACTTGTTATCAGGTCCGTAATTCTTAGTCCACCATTCATGTGCTGTTCCACCATTTGTTATACCCATCGCCATCCAGTCTGCATACATTTCAACCAGATTAAGGATGTCGTATGTTTCAGGAACTTCAAGAACTCCTTTGTCATTCTTTTTTCCATAGTATTCAGCATAATGGTGTTTGTTGGCTTTGTGATGTTTAGGCCAAGCAACATCTTCAAATTCGTGATTAAGCCATTCTTCATCAACTTTATATTTCACATCTTTGTTATGAAAATAAAAGTAATGACATGCAAGTGCATAAACAGGAAGTATTTCATCATTATGTGTTTTATCGTAATCATGGAACTCCACATTGGTATCAAACATTTCAATGTCTTGTCCACGACTTATGATTATGTCACGAAGTATTTTAGCACACTGTCCAACAAGCCAGATGTGGTGATTAGTCCTGACAATATATTCATCTAAGATCATTTCTGCATGCTGAGCGATTGATCTCTCATCGAGAGAGGATTGGATCATGTTTCCAATAGCAGAAATCATTCTAGCTCTATCATCAGGAATAGCGATATCGATATTCATTTTCGCCTCCTTTAATATATAAGTAATAAGACCATAGGATGCCTTAAGATCAAAAAAGAAAGAAGTCTCAGAACAGAAACTTGTTTTCTTAATGTTGTATATTGCTATACAAATTGCATAGCGTTCCTATAAAAATCTGTTCGTTGAACAAATCGATTACGTCTAGCTTTATCCAACATTGTTTCAGTTGAACGTGCGTTGACGTATTCAGCTACCAGCTTCTTTGCGGCTAAGTAGCTTATCTGATATTTGTTCATGAGTTGTTTAATCATCTCATGTTCAGACATTCTGATCACCTCCTTTCTACCTTTAAGGCATCTACCTACCTACTGGTGCCTCAACACCAGTAGGTAGGGTTATTCATGTGTCTGTTCTGAGACGTTTTTCTAGAGAGCTTTTTCGATTGATATCTCTTGACCAACGATTTGGATGTTCCAGATAGCGATCTCAGCGTCGTTTGAATCAGTCAACAGGAGACTGAAACAGTTCTGATCGTCAATCTGGTAGAACGCCGACAAGAATTCGACTTTGTTTGAACTCCGAACCGTATCGACACGTTCATCCATGATGTCGATATTCGACAGCATGTTCATATAGAACACTCCGATACTGAATGGATATTTGAACGGATACTGCTTGAGAACTGTCTCTTTGTATCGTTCGTAGTTATATTCCATCTCTTTGGTGATAGTGTTCAGATCTTCATTCTTTCGAATGAGATCAACGAGATGAATGAGCAACATACTTGACCATTCCTTGTTCAGATCACGCAGTGATTCCATTTTCACCATCCCTTTCTTTTTATTTCATTTGTGTGAAAGTTTGCGACAGAATTGGTTAATCTGTCCATTTGCTGTTGTACTTTGTCCATTCCAACATAATCATCGATGCTGGCGCAACGATCAAATTCTTTCTGAAGACGATCCATTTCCTTCTCATACTCTTCATAACTCATTTTACTTTTCTCCTTTGAGTTGTTTGATTCTTTCTTTATAATTGCTGATACGATCAACGAATTTGTCATGTTTCTTTTGTTCGCTTTCAGCTGCCTCTTTGATTTCATCGTTTCGCTGATCCATAGTAAGGAACAGCTCATTCATCTGTCTCATGAATTCTTTTTGCATAATGTTTATCCTTATGTTTGTGGATTTGTTAGTGTACATTAGAGTAATATATACACAAAAGAAATCGATCAACATATAACCTAAGGTGATCTAGGTAGAGTGCACTTGTGCACTCTACCTAGATCTATGTTAGGAGATTTTATTATCGAACAGGTTGACCGAACAATCCACGTGCGGTTGCAGGCAAGTTAGGATCTTGCATGTTGTATCCGAACGGCTGGAACATGTCGTTTGTGACAGGTACTGCGATACCACCATAAGACGACATCTTGATAGCACCAGTTTCAGTTGTTGCTGCCGCAGGTACTGCTGACATCGGAGTCATTCCACCATATGGCATAGCAGGTGCTACGGGATATGGAGAAGCTGGAGCAGCCCACGGCATAGTAGCTGCAGGTGCATTTTTCTGAGTATCATTGCTGACAGTTGCCCATGCATACAACTTGCTGTATCCTTCAAGAACTTCGAAGTGTGCATTGAGTTCAGCTTCGTGGAGATCCTTTCCGAGGAAGTCTTTTGCAAACGGACCGAGATGACTGATCAGGGCGATAGCAACTGCGAGCTTTGCTTCAGTTTCTGGAATATCCAAGATCTTTGCACGATACTTGTATTCAGACAGATCATCTGATCCAAAGATCTCCTGGAAGATCAGCTGGAAGACTTCCCAGGTTTTCTTTCTGAATTTCGGGAATGCATCGTGAAGCTCTTTGCTGAACAATTCAGTCTGAGCTTCTGCAATTTTCTCTCTCTTGTTGTAATAGATAGAGACGAGTGCATTTCCCGTCAGTTTGTCGATTTCTGTGAGCATGGTTTCATCGACTTTGTCATGGATCTTTGCCATCAATGCAAATGAACCATAACTGTCATCTTTCTTCTTCACACCATCTTCGATGATCTGATTGATGACATATTTGGTGATGATACCACTGATATTGCAGATGAGGTTGAAGAACCATTCACGTTCTTTGGAACCACCAAGAGATTCTTTGAACGGATTCAACCATTTCACGTTTTCATAGGTGGAAGCACCTTCGTGGAAGATAGCCAAAGGCTTTGCGTCTTTGGCTTCAACGATCATGACTTTTTCACCAGAACGTTTGTTGATGATGGTGTAATCAGACTGAACTTCATAAACACCACCACATTCGATCAAGAGTTTGGTGAACTCGACGATCGTTTGGGCATTAACTTCGATCATATTCTTTTCCTTTCTTATATAAGACTTGAGAAGTCAAATTGTTGTGAGGGTTGAGATGTTTGTGGAGTGAACGCTTGTACCTGAGGCGTCATCTGGCTCATAGGTACTTGATTGTATGTTCCAAATGGAGTTGCTTCTGCTGGAGTTTCGATGATCGGTTTGAAGAAGTTTGACGGACCAAGCTTCTTACCAATCGTATCAGTCACCAGAGTTTCCAGCTGGATGGCATTATGATTGAGCACACCGATATCGGCCACCATAGGATTCAGGAAACCACCAAGACGGCTTGATGTTTCATAGAAACCTTCATGCTGATTCATTGTGAGATAATCATCTTTGAATACCAAGTCGATGAGGATGTATCCCATAACATCAACATAAGCCAACAAGTCAAAGTCACCACGAACACATTTGAGGATTGGTGCAAGTTCCATCTCGAAGTAGTTCTGAAATTGTTTGATTGCGTTTTCCTGTTTGATCGGAGGACACTCAACCAACATTCCATAATTTTCGATTTTCCACACACCCATTCCACATGTCATACCAGGACCAGTAGTTGCATAACTGCTGTATCTGAACATAATGTTTGATAATCCACAACTCGGAACAAGGTTGCTCAGAGATGCAGACAACATAGACGACATACTGTTACGTGCAGTCATTGTGTCTTGAGGAGTCGCATCCCATGCAGATGCCGCAGGGATTTCAAATGGCACAATGTCGATGTTTGGGAACAGATAACAAAGTTCCTGCATAGAGATCGGTTTTGATGTGTCAAGACCTGATCTCGGAAGAACTTGTCTGCTTCCAGCCACGTTCTGATCGAACATAGCTTTTGCCATATCAGCAGTATCTGGCATGACACTCGGACCGATACCAGAACTGATACCATCGTTGAGTGCAGTTGTGTAATCAATACTCCGATCCAGTGCTTGCATGATGTTGCCAAGCTGAATCTTTGGAGTCTTGAGATCACCAGAGATGAGCTTACCAGATTCACCTTGTTTGACATTGTTCAAACTGAGTTCGCCATAAGCACCGACCATCTGACCATCACTTCCCATACCACTGCTGAATACAGTTGATCTGATATCTTGAGGAGTAGCAACGAACAGATCTTGACTTGCAAGCTGCCCATTGATCTCACTTACGATATCGAGATCTGATGCATTTGTGATCTGATTTTGAACACCAAACTGACCCATCTGTGATGTAACATAAGTGGTATTTGTTTTGGTGAACATCAGAACTGATCTCGGATTCGGAGTTCCTGTATGAATGTTAACAGGTTCTTCACTGCAGAAACCAGTTGCGATAACACGGGTAGTAGGAGATAGAGCCGATCTTCTCTGAGCTGCTAACGGAGATGTATCTGCAACCAGAACGAATGTCCACTGATTCTGTAATCCAGATGTATTAATCGGAATGCCAGTAGTTGTCGGAAGGATACTTGTATTGACAAGATCACTGCTGAGTCCAAGACCATTTGGTGCAACAGCGCAGGTCATCTTTTCTTTGGCAGATATGATTTGATCTACCATATTTCCATTGAAGTTATACTGATAAGGTCTCAGTATCTGTCCAGGAATGATACTCGGAGTGAACAAGTAGAGGGTCGCTCTCTTGCCCGAGTCGACTGCGGCGAATTGAGATGCTGTTCCTGGTACAGATCTCTGTTGCATGTCGTGTTGGAATGCTTCTGTGTTAAACATTGTTTCTCCTAACATTGTTTATTTGGTTATCCCAATATGTCAACAAATGACAAATTGGTTAGTGAATAAGTTACTATGTCAAAGTAGTAGTTTGTGGTTATACCGTTTACTGTTATCGAGATGAATATCTCTTCAGCCCAGTTCTTCCATAACTCTACTCTAGAAGGGGTTCCGGACGATGTCATACATGCCCACTTCCGTAACGTTTCGACAATATCAGTTATGACAGATTTGGTTCCATGGATATTGTTTGCACTCAATCCAATATACCTTGACATAACTTCATGTTTATAAGTTACTTTGTGTTGATCTTTGAACTCTATCAAGAAGTGCATATCCGTATACACTGATCTTTCAAGTTCTTGTATTAGATCATGTAAACACCATCTATACATTTCACACTCTTCGTTGAATACTGTTTGTTGTGTTATTTCGAAAGGCGTTGGTACATAAGCCATCACATTACGAAATATACCAGTTCCGACTTGAGGTGCTAATAAGGGTTTTAGATTAGAGACTTTAATGTCTCTTAAGAACAGTTCTTCTGTGTGATCTCTTGGTATAGCAGGGAACATATCTTCAAAACTCATAGGTGCTTCTGTGTAGAAGAACCCATCGTTTTCATCAGATAGAAACTCTTTCATTGTTGCAAACGTTGATAAGTTTCTATCATCATCACCAGATATCACATGTGGTATGAGTCTGCTAGCTCGTGCATCAAACACATCCCCAAGTCCATAAGGACATACCAAGTTAGCCAGTCTTGAGTTCAATGTTTGCAGTTGTTCGGAATAGCAATCAATACTACCCAACACGTTTGCAGATCCATTCAAATATCTATACACTTCACATCGTGCTGTAAGTGGATATTTGAACACTTTAAACATAATCGGATAAATGTTGATGTTTGCTGTTTGCCATTTCTTTTTGAAATCTATGGGTTCATCTGTCATGAACATTCGTTCTATTGTCATAGAACCCATAGGTTCAATAGATTTGTATTTGTGCATACCAGACCGTATGCTGTCAAGTCGTATAGTTCTACCATACCAATCTACATCTTCTATACCTGGTAGACTGATGAATCTTGGTAGAACAGAAGATAATTCCCCATTTACTTTTCGCATGGGAAGTTCTATCAAATCATAGATCATAATGGTCTCCTAAGTTGTGTTCCATACATGTAATATATGTTATTTCCTTACTTGATGAATAAGGATTGGTTGATCAAACTTGGTGACGTCAAATGATACCACGCGAGGTTGATGTAATAAGTGGTTATACCCATTTTGTTTTTACAAGATATGAATATTTCATCATACCAATTTTTGCTCAAAACAATATTGTCATAAGCGTAATCATGGTTAACCCACTTATTGAGGAATAGTTGACGACAAGTATTGTGTAACGATTCGAATGATTCAGAACACCCAGAATTGTATCTTGACATTGTCGACTGAATGTATTTATCCCAATCCATCTGAACAGTACACCAATCAGATGGAATACGAACAAGTTCTTCAATCAATTGTAATTTAGAGTAATGATCTATTTTACTTTCGAATGAGAATGGTACAATGTTTGATGTAAATTCATCATTCTGAGGATTAGCCCCTAAGTTACCACATGCATACATCATTTGTTGTGATGATATGTATGTTCTAATGTTGGACAATAGTAGATAAGTTGGTGTCCTTAGACACTGTAATGTAAGTGGATCAATTACAGATTCGTGATAGTTGTGATCAGAGAAGAACTCTTTAGGATCTAACGGCTCGCCTGTTTCATATTTGTACAATTCGTCGATGTAGTTCCACACAGCATCAGACGACGTGTATTGGTATAACAACTCATCCATACAACTCGCTATCATTGCAGGTTCTTCTGTTGTCATGTGATCCAGTGCAAACTCAACGTCAGGTGGCAACCCTTTAGATCCGTATGTACTGTATATCACGTCTTCAAACAAGAACTTTCTATAAGCTCCGTAACTAGCAACACCTTTACTGAACAATCCTTCTACTGGTATCTCTATACATTTTGAACTATCAAAGTTGGATACACCGTCGAATGGAATCTCAGCTAAAGGTAAACCTATTTGGTAATTGCATATTAAGAAGTTTATAGATTTAGCGAATAAGAAATTCTGCACTCCTGTATTACTGATTCGTTTCATCGATATAGGAACTAATACAGAACCTATTCTCGATTTAGAATAATCCCCAGTAGATGAGTCTACAAACCTTGTTAATGTAACAGTGTCAAATGGTTCATCTGTTGCAAAAATATGTTCATAGAAAGATTTTCCCCATTGAGAAAAGAACTTATAAAAGAAAAGCGGAACGACCCGTATGGATCGTCCGCTTAGTACTTTCACAACAGTATCATTGAATCGTTTCTCAATAGGTGTTCCACCAAACAGAACAGAACCTACTGGTATTCTGTTTGGTATTTGAAGTACACCTGTTATCATTCTTCACTTTCGTTAGTCTTCATGAAGAACTCATAGAGAGAACACATAGCTGTGATGGTGAGATCGCTTGGTGCGAATACTTTACCATTCAGATTGTCTTCACCTCTCCAGTTCCACAAGAAGTTGCTAGTGTTATAGAGGTATTTATTTGTTGTTATGTTTTCTGTTATTTTAGAAACATGCGCATCCCAGTCTTTTCCTCTGATACCATACGGGTTGTTATCGAACATCTGTTTAACAGCACGATAACTCTGAGAACTTCCAACACGTACCTTGAATGTACTTGGATTGATTGTCGTGTCAACTGCAGTATCTGCGATCTGTGCTGTCATCATGTGACCGAGTTCGTAGAAGTTGACATCAAGACTGAATATGATCAGCTGCATAAGAACAGTGATCTTGGTATATTCTGGACCACGCAACATCAATAATCCATTACCACCTCCGAGTTTTCTGCTGAAGAACATGGCATTAACATCTTTGTTGATAGGATTAGGAACAATTGGGTGGTTCTGATAGAATGCAAGAGATTCGTCATAGCTTTCCTGATCGATCTGATACATAGCCATGTATTCTTTGATAGCAGGATCAACTGCAGCACTGATGATAGGTCCAACGTCGAGAGTTTTCTTAGACGTCATACTGTCGATTTCGAGCTGAGCAGTATTTCCGTCTTCTTCATGTTTGGATGTGATCTGTTTACGAGTATAAGTAGGATCACGTTTAACAGCGGATCTGATAGTGTTCAATGCGCGTTTAACTGACACGATGATGTATGTCATCAAGTTGCCATTACGGACACGTAGATCAACGTTGACAAACTGACGAACCATCAGGATACCATACATGTGATACGCAAGACTGTTATCATCATAACCGTGCATAAGACCAGAAGGACTTTCTTCAGAATGCTGTTTGACTGTATGTCCGATATAGTGCATGAGTTTTTCAATCAACTCAGGACAACGTCTCTGATACATCTTTGTAAGAATAGCAACACAATGTGTTTCTTTCAATTTTGTATCAACAAACTTTTCAACCTGTGCAATGATAGCTCCGTAGATAGGACACAACATCTTGCACAACAGAGTGATACTCATCAGGTATTTGACTTGTTCTGGCTGGAATGTCAATTTGTCACTGTCTTGTGCTCGTTTACCAGCACCTTCATACAATCCGACAACCATGTTGTTGTCGACATACTTTCTGAGATTACCCATGAGATCGATTTCTTGATCAACTGCATCGAGTTGTTCTGCAATGGTTCTCATGGTTTGACTGATTTGCAAGATGTCAAACTTTGTATTGAAAAAGTCTTGGATCGTATGATGCATCATGATGAAACCTTGGGCAAGAACAGTTTGTTGTTCTTTTGTCAAAGTATTAAAGAATGCATTGATATTCGCAAATGTCATATCCCAGTTGTCATCACGAAGAGGTCCATCATGAGGAGCATCCGGTTTGACTACCTTTCCGATAGCCGTGAGCTTGACATACGTTCCAACATGGAACAGAAGTAAGTGTTCAAGATTTTCCTTGTTCGGGATGTCAAGATCGTCGATGTTCAGCTTAGCTCTGACTGTTCGATCCATCATGACATAAGGTTCAATGTACATAATTATCTTTCCTTTCTGGTTAGTGGTTCATTACAGTAATATATGCCTATTACTTAGATGAATCATTAACCAATTTCAGAAGATCTGCATTAGAAAGATTACCTTTCACAAGAACAGAGGAATCGATTTTTCCTTCAATAATTTTGTTAAGTATTTTAGCATGAAGATCCAACTGACCGATCATTCGATTGATCTGAAGAGTTTTTTCTTTTTCAGGAGCTGTGTTGATAGTCTGAAACCAGAAATCAATAAGACCGAAGTTTGCATTGATGATAGTGAAATCATCTTCTTTCCAATTATAGATAGCAGTATTCAATTTGATACGAATATCAGTCATATCAACAAGAGCTTGCTTGTAAGCGGCATTAAGTTCTTCCACCAATGAAGTAAGTTTATTTGTCTGTTCGACAGAAAGGTTTTCAAGTTTACCTTCAGCATTGGAGATGTCTTTGCAGTATTTATTGATAGCATACTGTTTGTTGATGAGATTTGTGTAAACGCCGATGATAGGACGTGCGAAATGTTCAAAAGGAGAACACGTGATATCTTCTTGTTTACGATACTTCAATTCAAGTTCTTCGAACTGTTTGATGACTTCTTGGACAACATCCTGCATCGGAGTATCTTTCCAATAGTCAGTGTCTCTGTACATCGGAGAATCTTTGAGTTTGACTTCAGGTTTCATGCCAGCAAGTTCATCTTCGATTTCTTTGATCTTGTCGTAGAACGGAGACATACATTTGAAGATAACAGAATAACCGAACAATTCACGACGATCGATACCAGCATACTGATGAAGAGTGATGATAGCTTCATGCATATCTTCGATGCAAGATGCTTCAATGAATGCTTTTTTGAAACGAAGGATGTAATCAAAGAATACGTTTTCGTCAAGTTTTGAATTGTTAATAAGTTCATCTTCTTTATGCATACGTTCGCGAACTGTGCAGTAATTGACATAAGCAGTTACAAGCCCATTGAACAACTGTTCAGGGTTTTTGTCTTCAAGAAGTACTTTGTATTTATCACCAAATGACTCAAGTTTTGCTTTGATGATAGCTTTCATTTCATCACGAGTT